>Ga0315914_1003533_pt1 | contig 23710 bp, 9 predicted proteins | sample MpolenodulesMG_FD_203920 | JGI IMG/M metagenome (GOLD analysis project Ga0315914, IMG submission 203920) | Medicago polymorpha root nodule microbial communities from Los Angeles, California, United States - elongated nodules | ecosystem: Host-associated > Plants > Roots > Nodule | place: USA... | reverse complement strand
TTATATGTTTGTTATCACACCTGATTTTGTATTCAAACAGGTGTTATATGTGCGGTTTTACACCTATTTTAGTGTAAAAGTGGGGTTACAAATACTTATATCACACCAGTTTATTAGAAAAAACAGGTACAATATGTTGTTTTTATACCCAATAAAAAACAGGTGTTGTATCTCAAACTTACAACATCCGATGATATAACCCCGGCAAAAAACAGGTCTTAAATCTCAAAAAAAACAGGTTTTGTATCCCTGATTTGCACTAGTGTATCCACTATAGTATCCTGCTATCAGAAACTTCTGAATAGCACTATAATTTGTTGATCACACCAGATCAATCCGATTACAGTCTGTATTATCAACCTCAGCAGACTTCTACGATTCTTGATCACACAAGAAAAGTTCTATCTCAAACTATTAAGCCCAATGGACTTGAGATCTAATTACACTTTGTATGGTGGTGGGTGTTGGTTGAATATGGTATCTCACTTGGAGATTTTAAATGGTATCTCTCTTGAAGATTTCTAGAGGTATCTCACATGGAGATTTCAAAATAATATCTCAAAGAGATACTTTAAATAATATCCCAACTTGGAGATATTATCAATACAAATTTATAGTGATATCTTAAATACAAGAGATGAAAGATATTTGAAGTTTCCTTTGTTGTTGAAGAGGTTCTATGAATACTTCTTTGAATATTCAAGTGAGAGAGAATTGAATTCTTTGGAGAGAGATTGAATTCTTTTTGTATATTGAAAACTCTTGAGAATTGCCTTGCTATCTTGTTGTATTTATAGAGGCTGAAGTGACGAAGCTCACTTGAAATATACATGAACATACAGTTGTGCTTGTACGTTAAAAAACAACCCATGTGCTCTTCCTTTTGTTGCTTGAGACGCAAGTGTTGCAAAAAATGTGTTATTTCAAGTGAAGAATGTTTTGAAGAACATTCTCTTCTTTCTAGCCATTTGAGACAGCCCACGTGAGGTTGTAATACAGCTGTGTATGAGTTGTAATTGGCTGTGATAGAATGACATCATCCTTATCCATTTGTAGTTTCACCAGAATGTTCTCAAGAATATTCTTTCTTTGTAAAACAATTTATTTCTTTTTTTCCTTCAGGCACATGCTTTTCCAATTCATTTTTCAATGCAATGGCCTTTATGTAATCATATGATATTCTTTCCATTTATGTCATATATCCAAAGTATCTTCTTTTGGTGAGACATAGAGAATATTTTGCTTCTTGATTTTGTTTCAAAAAGTTCATTTATGTCCTTTTGCTTATTTGCTTTGATAAGGACGTTTTTAACTTGCCTTGTGAGCATAGAACCTTCTTTCTTATGTTAAGAACATTCTAATGAAACATTTCTAACAAAATTCATCAGTAGATAACAAGTTAAAAAACAAGTATTAAATGTTTGTAATCTTTAAAACATCAAATAAGGATTTTGTCCTCAACATTAAGGCCCAGCTTCCTTAGGGCTTAGGTCACTCGAAAACAGGTTCAGAAAAGGTTATAAATACCCCTCTTGAGATCATTCTCACGGTATCACATAAACAGTCTAAACCCTAGATTTTAATATTGTACTCACTGCAAGTACAAGAGATATCCTTCAAGATTGTCGTAGAATTTATAGGTCACATTTTGCAAATTCTAGGTTTGAATTTACTAAGAGATAAACCAATGAGATTACACGCACTTTAGCTAAGACGACCACATCTCTTGCTAGTTTGCCGATTGTATTAGCATTATTGTTATTAATGGAATGAATTAAGTCTAACATTAAAAAGAAGTACGTATATTGTAGTACTTATATGATCTTCATCTCTTAATAATTTTTTCAATTATTTAAATTTGTTAAATTCTCACGATATATCTTCATAATTTTCACAATTTTTTTTGTCAAGTTGCCAAACGGCTGAACCTCACACATTTTAAATATGGAGAAGTGAGGTATTTGGGGTTTAAACAGCGATCCATTTATTATGTATTGTCTCTATCAATTGAGTTAAGTTATGAAAACTATCAATCAAAATATAACGTTTCGCAGAATTAACAAAAAATTCCAAAATCAAACTATAATCTCACATCTTACAAAATGTTATACATTGTATACAAAAGAATTACTAAATTTTCCAACAACGAAACGTTTGAAAGAAATCGATTAAGACTTGATTTACATTTCGATTGAACTCCAGATTACCTGTCAATTCCCCCTTAATTGAAGAAGTTTGACAAAAAGTCAAAAACAACATATCATTTCATTCAGTTTTCTGGTTAGTGTAGAAAAAAATGGTTACCCCTGTTATTGCTATGGCTGACATTGTTGGAGTACCTTCTCTTCTACTTCAACCACCCTCAACAAATTCAATCACTTTCACTCTCAACACCAAAATCAAAACCCAAAAACATAAACTTTATCTCAATTTCTCACAAACCAACAACACAACAACCTCGTTTTCATCTTCCTTATCAACATCACTTAGAAACAATCATTGTTCTGTGTTGGCTTGTCTTCCTCCTGCTTCTGAATCCTCATCTTCTGCTTCTCCTTCAACTAAGCTGTATGTTAGTGGTAAGTGGTAAATGCTTTGACCCTTTTCAACTTTTATGTTTTTTCTCATTTAATTAGTCTAGAATTTTGTTGCATTTGATAAAGATTGAAACTTTTTGTTTTTTTGTTTTATGGGTCTTGTTCCAATTGTTGGGTGGTTTTGATCAATGTCCAAAATTCTACTTCATGATAAAAAAAAAAAAGGGAAATTTTGTTTAGAGTGTATATTTTTTTTCTTCTTCTGGTTTTTGGATGAAGTGGTATATGAAACTCACACACAATTGAGAGGTTGATTCTATGAAGCACTGACACCAGACACTGACATGCTGACACTGCTAGTAATTTGAGAAATCACATAATTATGTGTAATTATATATGTATACACGACACGGCACATGTTCGACAGTGGGACACACTTAATCCAAGAAGTGTCTGTGCTTTACATGAGGTCATGGATTCAATTATGAGTGAAGACGTCCAACCTAACAATATCAACATTGTCACTTGAGCTAGGCTTCAGGGACTTGTTCCATGTGGCACCAACTTGAGTTTTAGACGAAAGTTTGACTAAAAGGACTAACTTATTGTAATGTTAGCAAGATAAGGGACAAACTTGAGACTTTTTAAACATAGGGTACCAACTTGAAGCATAAAATAAACATAAGGGACCAAACATGCAATTAAACTATGATAGACACAAACATCAATATAATTTGAGAAAATTGAAGTTATTGAACCAACACGCTTTTAATTTGAAATGTCGGTGCTACATAGGATGTTATTCCATTTTATTCTATGCATATGTTTGGATGCTATTCCAGCGTGAATATGTAGAAGCAACAAATCCAAGCTTTCACGTAAACGTGAAAAACCACTGTGGTTTTTATGAACACTCCGCATGACCAAACATAGGCTGTTCAACTCCATTCAGCTATACACGATCAATCCAAACTTACCGGATTAGGACTTGTTTGACTGTAGAGAGTGGTTCCATCTTTTTCATTGAAAGATATGATTTCAAATGCTAGTGATTTTAACATTAGAAACCTTTAGAATTTTCTTCAGTGGCTGAAGTGGTGTTATCTTGTTGTCCTGGTAATTCGTATTACAAGGAAATTGATAGTGTGATGGGCATGGTCTTGATTTGCAGAACAGAAATGAAAAGCTAGTATTTTGGCTTGGATTATAGTGAATTGGATTTCTGACATAATTCAGTTTCAGAAATTTTGGCATTGTGTTATATTTGATTTGATTTTTGGTTTCAACCGTTAACCTTTTAGATGTATATTGTATTTTCCTTTTATCTAGCAAGAATGTTTTTTTATCTAGCAAAACAACTTCATAAAAGGTTACATTAATTGAGCCTTTTCATTGTAAGTCATGTAAGCATCTCGTCTATACTGAGTTTCAATGTTGTTCATGTATCTACTCGTATTACTCTTGATTCAATAGCCATTTGCTATCTTTTCAGGATCAAAACTTGTTTTGGATTCCTTTGTTATTTGATTGTTTATATGCATATATTTTGACGTTACCTTTACACATTGTTGTTTCATGTTTCTTCAAGGGCTATCGTTTCGCACAACGGAAGAGAGCTTGCGAAATGCATTTAAGAATTTCGGTCAACTTGTGGATGGTAAGAACAGAAAATTTTGACATGTTCTTTCTTGTCTATTGCAATTTGATTACAATTTAAATTTTAAGGTTTATTATATATCATTCTTTTAAAAGTTTTAACTTTTAATCAATTTGTTGTAACTGCATTCATTTCTAAAGTAAGCATTCTTTGAACTCTGAACAGTCAATCTGGTGATGGATAAAGTTGCGAATAGACCAAGAGGGTTTGCTTTTCTTCGTTATGCAACCGAAGAGGAATCGAAGAAAGCTATTGAAGGAATGCATGGAAAGGTATGATTTTAATGTTTCTTCTTGTGGTGTTTTTCTTATGGCAGCTTGCAAACAAGAATAGATTGTAGAATGCGAAAGTATATTATTATCATGATTATATTTATGTTGCAAACTAATCAAGTAACTAATTTTAGTTATGAAAATTTGTAACACTCAGTATAGCTTGGTATCTTTGATTCACAATTTGAAAATTAAGTCTTTCAATTCAGAATTTGAATTTCGATTTGATAACTAATTTTTAAGCTATTTAAGTAATTTTTGACAAGATCGGAAACACTTTTGCAGTTCCTGGATGGTAGGGTCATATTTGTGGAAGTTGCTAAACCAAGATCAGAGCTAAGGCAGAGATCCAAGCAATAACACAATGTAGTTATATGGAAGTTCCATAGTAAATTACATGTTCATCTTGGCTTGCAATATGCAGAAAAGATCACAGTAGAATTTGGTCTAACTTTCTACATTATACATTGACACTATCTGTAAGTTTGTAACCACTTCAAGCACCGAACCATGGTTTCTATAATGCAATTTCATCAGTCTTTGCACTACTGTGTATACATCTGTCAAACTTCCATGTCATATGTAGCCAATGTGCTTATTGACCGTGTAACTTTTGTAGTTTCATATGTCAATGGCTTCTATCGAAGTAATTTTTTACCGGTAGCAATCAAACTCGGCATCTTGTAATTCACATCATTCACACAACTTCACGTCAACCACTTGCGCTAAACTCCGATAGTTCTACCGAAGCAATTGATCACATAAATTTTATAGATGTTGATTATCATTTTTTTTAAAGTTTTGATTTAAACTTACACACATGACAAGTAGTCTAAGATAAATGACTGATTTGACAAAAAGAGACTGGATATTTTAAATAAAGGTTAAGTACTCTGATATAGTTCTTCCTAATAGCAAAATAACAGGGTACACAAGAAAATCCAGATATACAAGTTTGCTATGGTGGCTATTAGCACACGACACTCATGTTCTTGGATTTCTATAGCCAATTGTTATGACACAAACAAATGATTGATGCTCAGTGATATGTTGAGCTCATCCATGTTTTCTTCTTGCACCTCAATCATTGATTCAATCATGCAACTATTGAGACATACATGTGCCAAAAATGGGAATTAAAAACACTTAAAACAACAAAAGATTTTCAGGTATGTAATATCCAATCAGATTGAACTGTAAAATGATACAGCAAAAAAATTATTGGACATCATTTACAAGATATTACAAAGGATCGTATAGAAATATTGCAAAAAGAATTGAAAATCATAGAGGCTTGACAATTAGACAAAATTAGATCACAGCTATCTAAATCAGTTCCTTATTCTCAGGAAGTTTTCTTGACAAAAACAAAATGAACATTGTAAAAAAATATGGAATGGAAAGCTATGAACACACTCGAGCTCTTTGTCCCTCTCTTTCTTCCAAGCCAGCAATTAAAGAATTCTCATCTCTTTCAGCTAAACATCTTTTATATGGAACAAACCCTTTTCCAGATTTCTTAAGGACAACTCCTTCCTGACGATGTTTTTGAGTTTGAGAATCATCGGTATCTGATGAGTTGTTCTTGCTTTGATTTTCCATATCACAACCTGATTCAATGTTCGAACCAGTACAAGAACTTTCCTCCTCTCTTGCTATTAGCTTCAAACAAGGTCTTAGAGGCACAGGATTAAGAATTTGATGATTGCATGGCATGAGGTGGAAAGCTGGAAGACCTTGGTACAAACTCCACAGTGGTAAAGTTGCGCACTCGCCGACATATGGATTCTCCTTCGGTTGTTCCATGTTGCTCACTTGAGCTCCATCAGGTGTACACATACCTAGTGATAATTCTGTATCAAGTTGCTCTGATACCTCTTTTTGGCCAACCTTCTCAAGATCATCCATTTCATTAGAGTTGATAGTTATTAGCTTAGTATTTTCGTCATCATCCTTCATTGACTTCTGAGAACCAACCATAGAGACTGTTCGACCAAACAGCTTAATACAAGTGATTTGTGGCATAGTTGCAGCATCTTCTTTGGAAGATTGAGTTTCCTCAGAAGCAATAATCTCGGACTTCTGCCATAACACAAGATAATTTCAAAACTAGTAAGGTATGGTTTGGATAAAGAACTTACTTAAACACTTGTAACATAAACATATATGATATAAGTGCTTGTGTACAAATTATTTCTATAAAATAAAGTCTGTTTTCATTTAAGCAATAAACTGTTTTCAATAGCTATTCTGCAGAGCTTATGAAAATAAGCTAAAAACAGCTTATGAACATGTTATAAACTGTTTTCATAAGTCTCTGCCAAAACAGTGTAATAAATGATTATCCTAGTAAATAAGCTCAAATATGCTAATCCATGCAGGTCCTAAAATCTAAAACATGAGTCCTATGAACCATAAGCTAAATCAAAGAATATCAAGCAGTTTATCATACCATGCACATAAGTGGTTTTGAGTCGGTGGATAAAGGAATTGAAGCTAGAGATCCTTTCTCTTCCTCCTCAGACCGTTTGGATGTCTGGCAATCATTTTCTTTTTCAACAGGTGACAAGCTGACCGGGTGAATCTCGGTGGTGCAAGAATTTGGAGAAAGACATCTATTAGTCTGCTCAGAACATGCTGCCGAGCCAAATGCTTCTGAACCAAGTGCAGATAGTACAGATGTTGGTGATTGGGTGTCGTTTTCTGCAACTGACAGGTTAATGGACGGAGATGTTTCCGATTCATTTGGGACCAACTGTCCTTTGAAAGAGTCAACTGATTTGCGAGGGTATGGATGAAGGGGTTTCCTCTTCGGCCGAGGAGGAGGTATGTCAATTGGCTGAATAGGACTTTCAGCACTGCCATCAGGTTCCCGCACAACCTGCAACCAAGTGGATATTAAGATGCATGGAATGTTGAAATTGATTTGAATAATACATCTTTGTGTTTATTATGTTAACTGAAGTACCAAATCCTTTCCTTTAAAGTCCAGTTAAAAATCCAAATCTACATTTATAACCTTCATTTGCAAGCAATAATTATCTACTAAAATAAAAAATAATAACCTTAGAGAAAAACTTTTGAGCATGGCTTCGAATCTGAACTGCAGTTTTGGACCCTATATGTTCTGCATGAAGATTAAGAGGACTTTATATCTAACTAGAAGACATGGAAAATCATTTATTGTAAATTAATACAAACCAAATTTAGTAAAACAAATTTTACCTTCAATTTGACGCCAACCACGTCCATACAGTTTCAAAGCCTCAAGGAACTTTTGATGCTCTTCGTCGGTCCATTTCTCCCTTTGTTTAGTGATGGTATACGGTTTCCTAACCTGTTGAAAATTGAAATACATTTCAGGACAAAAGTAAAAATTGAAACAAAAGGGTAGTTCTTCAATTGGAAAACAATCATTGTTGTCAATAGCAGATCGCGGAAAATAACGGTTAGTTCAAATGCTGTTATGCAACAACAGTGCAGTAGTGCCGTTATAGCCGGTATTTGACAACATTTTGTACTAAATAGCGTATTGCAAAACAACAGCATCGGTTCAAATTCCACTATGCTATAGCGACAGTATAACAACACTTAAAAAAATATTTCATTATGGATTGTAGAAAGTAAAACAACCTTGGGAGCAAGGTTGTTTCCGACAGAAGGTATATCCTGCGACTTCGCATCATTTTCAGACTGTGATCCACCTTTGGAATGGCACTTACTAGCTGTTCCAGTTGACTTTGTGCCTTGAACTTGATCCTACATTCAAAAGTAGCTAATGAATTGAAAAACCGTTTTGCCAACAAAAATTGAAACCAAAAGATAAAGACAAGGGATTGGGACTAATTTCATGATGATGAAAGAAATTGATGCTCACTAGAATATGTTTCGTTTAAAGAAATTGATGAATTCATATTGAAAGTTGAAACCCTCTTTTACTATGAAAAGAGGAAAAAAGTCTCCGGAAGAGTGGAGGATTGAATGTAAGATGGATGAAACCTGCTTCATACCAAGCAGCAGCATGTTAAATAGACCTAAGCTTAATCATCGTCCCGTTCAAATCTCACATACTAACTCATGCAAATACACTCACAAAAATCAAATATTCAGTGATATTTCGGTAAGAACACTATGCCAAATAATGTTATACATGAAAATTATCAACTGAGGTGCTTACAAGATTCAATGTATAACATACTCTTCTCTATAACCTCACTCCAAAATTCTAGGGGACAAACAACGAATCAAAAGAAATACTGATTTTCTATAAATTAACCTTATTTAGGTAAGCAATTTGCATAACCAGAATGATTCAATTCAGCAAACAATTTCAACTTGTTACCAATGTTTTAAAATCCGAACCAAAAGATTCAACAATTTCAACTTCTTACCAATGTTTTAAAAACCAAACCAGAAGATTCAAACAATTTAACCTTTCAAAGCAGTTGAACCATGAGCTAATTCCATGTCTGGTTCGGTTTTTAAAAACATCGGTTCTTAAAGCTTAGATGCCGATCAAATTATGACTCAACTACCATATCAATTTATTATTTGAGAGATCAACTGTTGAATACATTCAAGAAACTATGCAATCCATTTTCTATAGAACTTTTTTAGCTTCCCTATGAAACTAAAATACTCTACAAATACACAAACAACACAGAGATTCTAAAACACAAGTTTTTCCTTAAAAAGTACAAACACAAATAAATACTATTTAGTACATACAACACATAGCTTCTAAAGCACATGTGTTTCTTAACCAAAAAGAAACTCCCCCTACTCCCTAGTCTCATATACAACCAAATAAACTTTTTTTCAGGTTCATTGAATAACTGACGTCAGTTATATCGGTTATTCAATGAACCGAAAAAACGAATTTTTGCTTATATATAAACGACCAGATACATCAGTTATTTAACCTGGAAAAAATTGTTGAGACATGAAGTATATAAGAATCAATCTTACTTTTTTTAGAAAATGCAAAATTAAGATCAAAAACAAAAAGGGTATTAAAAAAAGGCTCAAGTTTGAACTATTCATTGTTATATACCTTAGTCTCCATTGTAGCAAATTCAGAGCCAATCCAGAACACCCTAACAATATCAGCTGCCACCAATCAAGCCACACCAAAAGAAAGATCACATATCAATATTCACAATCTTTTATACATAATAAATAGTAATAAAAACAGCTCAGAACAAAATTTCTAAAAATAGAAACTAACAAAAAAAAATACAAAAAATCCATTTCACAAATCAGATCAATCAGATTCTGAATGTTAAGAACTAAATCCAAACAAAAATTGTTTTGATAATACAAAAAAAATTTAAAAAATGGATATACCTTGTAAATTCAGCTGAGTCAACCGATTCTGTAAGTCTCAATTTTCAAGTAAAAATGCAAACTTTGTATGAAAATTGAGATTTTCAGAGAAAATCAAAGTGACCCAGATGAAGAATTTGGAGAGAAAGAGAGAATGAAGCAATGGAAGAAGGTTGGAGCAAAGAAGAGAGAAAGAGAAGAACACAGAAAAGAGAATATAAATAAATTAAAAAATAATATTAAATTAAATTAAAAAATAAAAACAAAAAAACCACAGAGTGACACGTCAGATTAAAAATATTTAAGAAAAAAATGAAAAATGTAAAAGAAATTTCTAAGGAGGGTTCGAGAAAACATTTGAGGTTTGTGGCTGAAAATGGTCTGAGACAAAGGACACGTGTCGTGTTGTTGTGATGTGTTAATTTTTATTGGGAAAATAAATTAAATTAAATTGGTAAAAAAAAAATTAAGTGGTTCAGATTTTATTTGTGGAAGAGATTAGTGCAGAGAAGATAATTGAGAAGATATTTTTTTGTTGTTTTTTAGTGTCCCTTTTTGACTTATTGTTTTTTAGTTATTTCAGTTGCAGTTAAAGCATGTGAATCTCACTCGCTGTTCTACTTAGGGATTATAAAGAAAATCGATTAATTAAAATATAGAATTTTTTAATGGAAATGTTAACGAGTGTCTCCGGGACATTCTTTAAACACTTTAAATAGTAAGTTTTTAATGAAAAGTTGTGTATTGAATGCATTGAAAATTGCAATAGTTAACCTTTTAAAAGAATAATTACTAATTATGGGATGCCGTGAATATGAGTAAGGGGATCAATAGGATTGAGGGAAATATTTATCTAAGTTTAGATGCACTCGCCTCTACTCCCTCCGGTCTCAAATATAAGAAAAGATTTTTTTTTAGGTTCATTGAGTAGTTAATGTATCTGGTCTACATTATAAAACAAATATATTAATTATTCAATAAACCTAAAAAAGAAATCTTTTCTTGTATTTGAGATCAGAGAGAGTATGTTTTTTAGTGTACCGGAGCACTCATTAACAAGGCTCATTTTTTTTCCAAAAAAACAAGACTCATTTTTTAATATGGTTTGTTGCTTCTCAGCTTATTTAGATTACTTAAAAAAAAATTGTGAATTTAACTCAATTGATAAGGACAATACATGATATACATGTTGAAGTTTGAATTCTGGATTCCAACAAAATAATTAAGATTACTTAGAAAAAAGACAATTGAAATATGATATAAGTCATGCCTATTAACATAGTTTACATGAGGGATGTTACAATAGACAAAGGTTGGGGTTCAACATTAAATATTGCACTCGTCCCTGCAAATATGACCCGTTTAAGTTTTGGTCTCTGTAAAAAAAAAAATTGTTTTTAGTCCCTGCAAAAATTTTTGTTTTTTAAAATAATCCCTGACCCCATTTTTGTGATGATTTGCATATGTGACACATGATGATTGGACCGATTTTGTAGTTTTTAGTCCCTGCAAAATATTTTGTTTTTTAAACAGGTCCCTGCAAAAAAAATTGTTTCTGAAAATAGTCCCTGGAGGGACTATTTTAAAAAACAAAAAATTTTGCAGGGACCAAAAACAATTTATTTTTTTACAGGGACTAAAACCAAAATGAGGCATATTTGCACGGACAAAAATCATATTTTAGCCTCAAATTTATCATTTATTTGTTTCAAGAGATAAATATTTAGTCGTTGGACTACTTAACCACACAAAATAAAATGGTTTGATGTCAATTATTTCATTGAATTTAAAAGAAACATGAGTGTTTTGGCTATTCTCTTTTTAACACTCTCTTTTTTAAACATTATCTCTAATACGAACTATTTTATTTGGAGATATCAATGTGGGTTTTACACTTTAAAAATGAATCACATATAAAATAATTAGACTAATATGATTTTCACCTAATAGAAGAGTCAATGTTAAAGTCCCCGTGAGCATAGCTCAGTTGGTAGTGACATGCATTGTTATGTGCAGGGGTCGGGGTTCGAACCCCAGACACCCTACTTATTCACCTTGAAAAAAGTGAATTCTAGTCACTAGACTACTTAATTAAAAAAAGGTTAAATATATTTTTGGTCCCTATAAATATGTCAACTTTTCATTTTAGTCCATCTAAAAAATTTCTTCAACTTTTAGTCCTTCAAAAATTTTCCATCTTCACTTTTGGTCCCTCCTTTTCATGTTGTTAAAGCCACAGGGATCATTCAAGAAACTCCAAAAGTTATGACAATGGTGAGTTAGAAGTTCCTCGGACGAGGTGGGTTAAAATCAACACTAGTGAAGACCGAAAAGAAGATGGCAGAGCAGGATGTGTAGGTATCATACATGGGAGAGAGGGTGAATGTCTCGACGGTTTTTTCAAGTATGTTGGGATGTGTAGTGCGTATATTGCGAAATTGTGGTGGGTTTACGAAGGTTTTCGGTATGCAAGAAGATATGGGTTTATTTTGGTAGAATTAAATGTTGATTCATTAGTTGTGACAAAGACTTTATTGGATGGAGAAGATTTTAGTCCTGATAGTCTAATCTTGTTCAATAGACAAGGATATTACTTAAAAAAATATCTACTTTGATGACATGGGAGATGAAAGTTCAACACTCTTGCGGTGAGACAAACGCTTCTTCAAAGGCATTAGCTATTATGGATTGTAGTGTGAGATCTACTGTAATAATTTAATGAGTCTTATCCGACTCAATTAAAATATTTATTAATAACCGATTAAATGGTGGTTTCACATCCTTATATGATCAAATTATAATTTGTTTCCTTTGGATCTTTGATCCTATACCAAACTCTGATTTATGTCTCATCCAATATTGGATCAATCATGACAAAGTCCCTTAATAATTGAACCAAGAGATCAAACGAGTCAAACAAGATCTATAAGAAAATTTAGTTTTTTTAATAAAAAAAATAAATCATACTTGTATGATTTTTTGACACTATGCACACATAACTTATAAGCACATTGTTACTACAATGCACTTGATCTCCAAATGATGTCCGTAGATGTAGATGACCGTTGGCAACAAAAGCTAAAACAATCGAATAAAACTTAAGTGCAATTTATGTTTTTTTTATTGATTCTTAATTTAAAATTCTTGTGTGTTATAATTTTTTTTTTTTAAGAAAATTATATGTTTAAGAAAATGTAATTAAGTTAGGAATCATAAGTCATGTAAGTACAATTCAATCAACGGTTACAAGGATAATAATATGTAGAGATCGAAATTCGAACTCTAAATTACTCATTTCTTCACATTTAAAAGTATGTTAATCCAGTTACTATACTATTTGACAAAAAAAGTCAAGATTCATAAGAAAATACCGAAGATAACAAACTTAAGTTTTGTACAAAATTAAACAACATTATTTATGGTTACTTACCAGGTGACCTAAATTTACAAAGATATTTTATGTACTCACTAAAATATTCAATGTTCGGTCCTCGTAAGTTTAGTTTAATTGACAAGGACGATGCAGTATGTATGAGTTGAAATTCAGACTCCAGATTCTTCGTTTATTCACACATTGAAACTTTTGACCAAAAAATATTGTATGTCCTTATTACGATAAATTATTAAACAATTTGTATGTTAATATTGTTTGGTTGTACACTTTTCACAAAGTTTGAACCTAGAATGTTATAATTATATATGTGAATTTTCATATGATAATTTACCATTTTGTATATAAACATAAAAACTAAACAATTTAATAAAAAATTAAATATCTTAAAAATGAAAAAAATCTAGAACCACTAAAAACAAGAAGATGTAATATACAGCTGGCAAGGCAAGTAAGATATGTGAATGTGATTACTTGTCGTGGTCCCTACCATACCCTTCTCTACGCTTTATGGCCACCTCAGCTTCCACTTCCTCTTAGTTTTTTTTTGTTTAGTTTATTTACCTTGAAAGCCAACCACTTAATCACTTATTGCTTCTTATCCACATTTTATCCTCTTCTTTACAATATTCTTATTAGAGAAAGAATAACAACCTTGTATTTTTTATTTTTTTAGGGAATATAACCTTGTCATTTTATACTCTCTAATACTCGCTTTTTATCGAATAAAATTCATGTAAGTTCTACCATTTTCGTAAGACTCATTTTTAAAATATGAAATAACTCATATCAATTTTATTAGATTAAAGAGTTGTGTTAAAAAAGAATTTATTATTTGTATTGTTATATTTTAATATCATAGATATACTCGTAATCTTTGAGATACTCCGTTCCAAATATTGATATGACTTTACACTCAATTTATCGATACATACAAAAATTGTATTCTCATTCTTATTCTGATAACTTTTTAAAGTGTTTTTGCAACATCACAATATCAATTGAATGAAAGAAAATTGTTTCATTGACACTCCTCTACTTCATTGACACTTCTAGATAAAAAAAAAAAAGAATTTGTGACGTGATTAATATGATATATTAGTGATGTAATTATGAGAGATAAATAGGAAATATGACAATGAATGATTTATGAATGTATGAAATTACAAGTGTTTAAATATCATTATTGTTAAAAGAAAAGAGATGCTGTGTATTAAATATTGTACAATATTTAAAACAATTTTTTGTCCGACAAAATATGAAACTTCTGCTGACATTATTATCATTCGTATTTTCTTTGAGTATACTATTTATAAGAAGGAAGTCACGTATTAAAACTACACTCTTATTTTTTTTAAAAACTATATAATCTTGTATACGAGTCTTAATCTAACCGATAAAAATATCAAAACAATTAGATCAAAGATATTGATTGGAGTACAAACTCTAACTCATCAATTCGTATGTATAAGTTTTTAATGATTTTCTCATTTTATCTATTAAAATTAAAAAAACTACTACAAACTTTTCACTTTTAACATAAAAATTGGTCGGAAAGTCATAATTAGGAGTCCTTTGAGTTGAATTTTCTTTTGAAAAAGAAAAGGATATTTCTGAAAGAAAATAAAAAATGGACACGATATTGTACTACTATTTAATCCAGTTTTGTTTTATATGATACATACGTTGGCACACATGACTTGATCAGATAGTTATTTTTGTTGATAATATCATGACCTCAGATATTTATATATAATATATTTATCAACATATCATGACCTCAAATAGTTGTTGTTGACAAACTCTTACATGCACATTTTTGTTTTCAATATTATCTTTTCAGACTAATATACAACATATGTATGATAAATAATGATTTCTTTTGTTTTAACCTATTAAATTTAATAGAAGAGAGAATATAATATATGTATATATCCTTAAAAAGGAGAATATTGAAAAACAATATCAATCAAATTTAGATTAAGGGATAATATTCAAGTGGTTGAGTAAGTGGTTAATGAGTTTCATCGAAAAAATATTTTTTCGGAAGAATCCGAATTTAATTTTTAGTTTATTTACTCCCGACCTAATTTTGAGTTATCATAACTCCTTACTCCTAAAAATCGGAGGTTGACACCAATTTTTTAATTTATATTAAATTAAGAGGAAGTTTAGAAAATAGAATAATAAAAAACAATATCAACAAAGTTTATTAACGTATATAAATTAGGCAAGCTTGAAATAGTTTTTTTCTCCCATAAAAGAAAGGAATCTCCAAATGAAGCATCCAGATGTTGTTGCTTACTAGACATATATAATAAAAAAAGGGATTTGCTTTCAGATATAGTAACCACTCCTATAAAATATCATCAAAATTTGTGAGCCACAAATTCACTAGAGTTTGGAACAAGTTTTTTTTTTTTAGAGGTTTGGGACAAGTTGGTGTTTATTATTAGCTGGGGCAATGGAATATGCTAATGGTTATACGACACGTATCCTTGATAACACTTTCAACTCTAACAAAACACAAGCACAATTCTAGGGCTGATTTGTCTTAAAAAACCCTCTCAGTCTGGCCTATGAATTGAGACTTGTCTTCCAAAATTCTCCAATCTTCCCTTTCCTCCCAAATTTTATTATTAATGATAATAAGAGTCCGATTGTGATTGTTCAAGAAGAGTGTAATTGTGGAGGTTGAATCCTCTCCTCTCATTCTCTCATTCTTACACTTCTTTATTTTGTGTCTTTCTCTCTTTAAATTTTAAAGAGAAGATAAAAAAAGGGAAAAAAAAAAGAAAAAAAAGATTAAGAGTGAGAGAATATAAAAAAAAAAAAGACACAAAATGAAGAATGAGAGAATGATAAGAGATAATTCAAGTCCGTAATTGTGATAGGCATCGCTAATGCAAAAATATCTTTATTATAGATGAATTAAATTAATCATATGTACAATTTTAAAATAATTATGATTAAAAACAAATATTTTTATAATTTGACGGCTGTGATTAATTGATATTGTAAAAAATTATTATAGTGAAGATATGTACAAATTAATTTATGATCCTTAGTAGACCGAGGACAATGATCAACATTGATTGAATATATCGGAGGACAAAGTTGCCACTCCACATGGAGTAGTGTATTCGCAAGGATTTCAACACTCAAATTAACATGAGTTTTAGATGGTAGAAGTTTAACTGGTGTTAAGAGTGTACTTTTCATCGAGGTTTGAGACCTTTTATATATGACATGTAAAGAACACTAGGTTTTGTGATGATTATTCCGCTGCTGAGATTTTGGCGTGATTCACTGATCGTTGTTTGATTGAGATCATAAGTTTTTTTTTTGGACAAAATTGAGATCATAAGGTTTTTTGACAAGATTGAGATCATAAGGTTATGATTTGATTACTTGGATTGGTCTAAAATGTCAATGAATGCTATGTTGTTCATTAATTAGTTGGATCATGGATACTTCACAAATTGAGTCTTCAACGGTACCAAACAATTTCTATTAATACTTTTTGATAGAATGTCTAAGAATATTAATAATCTACTCATGGCCGTTTCTATGAAATTTGTGGTCCGGTTCTCAAAATAAAGAGAGACCCCTAAAAAAAAAGACTCAATTCTTTTTAAAGAGATTTTTTTTATAACGTTTGTTTTGTTTTATTTTTTACGAAAATAATTATATTTATGTTGTTAGAGCTTTGTTAGTTTATACTATAAGTTTGGGCAAAAAAAATAACATGAATAAATAAAAAGAACAAAAAAAAATATAAGAACAAAAAAAAGGTTCTAATGTGTTTGTTAATAAAACAGACCCAAAAAAAAAGAATTAAAAGAAAAAAACATTAATCCTGGTGGGAGTTGAACTCAAGAACTATGGGAGAATCAACACAAATTACAACTGCTAGAATATATCTACAAGCTTGGAAATCTTTAAGCGTTAATACTATATACCTACAACCTGCATTATAAAAATAAAAAATATTTGGGCCCCTAAATTTTGGAGGCCCGGTTCCGTAGAGCTGCTTGCACCCGCAAGGTTCGGCCCTGAATCTACTTATTCACATTTAGCAGGAAAAAAAAAGCATTCTATTTACCTAAAAATATATTGATTAAAATATATGGCTCTTTTTCATTTATAACATAATAGAATTTGTATGTCTTCGTGAGCTTAGCTCAGTTGGTATGGACAATGTATAATATAGTACAAGGTCCAGGGTTCAAACCCCGGCCACCATCAAAAAAATATATTGGAATTTGTATTCTTTAATTTTTTTTGGTACTTTTAATCTCTTAATAGGTATTCTAGTTAATTCCCCCAAAAAAATAGTATTCTAGTTAATATCCCCAAAAAGAAATATTCTAGTTAATATAGTTATTTAGTTATCTTTAAAAAGTATAAAAGATTCATTGAACTACACATGTTATTTATAGTGGATCTCATGGCCCCATGTAGGCTATAACCTTTATGGGGTTAGGATTTTATTCTATGCCATATAATTGATTCTTGCAGATTCTATAAGTGAATTGAGACCTCAAGTTTTTGGATTAGAGAAACCTACGATGATGGGCAACTGAACAAACTTCACATGGATGAGTGGCTGAACAGATAAAAAAAGATTCACAAAATTGGAGGGTCAAATTATGGATACCGCATAAAACATGTATATTTGAAAGGAAAAAAACGCATCTAGCTAAAAAATGAGAGTTACTTCTATGGTTTGTGATTCTCTCCATTTTCTAAAAACAAGTAAAAATATCCATTTTTTTTTAATAATGAAATGTTTATTACTATAGTTTTAAAGTAAATAAATAATATCAATGCACACATATTTAGAATAAGAAACATTAAACCAAAACTTTAGTAATCGAGATGTCAATTTACCCATATGTCCATTTATTTTAAGAAATTAAGAGGATCTTAAACCTACTTTTACGCCATGTTTTTTCTCTCTCTCTGCTAAACCCCATTATTTCTTAAAAACTACTCTAGTTTGGAAGTACATTTTTGAACGGGTTAAAATACAATCATTGAATTTGCCCTTTTGAAGAAAAAACCGTAGTGTTTTTTGAAGTGGATTTTCTACCGGGCATTCTTAAGATTTTGATCTTTATTTCAATTATTTATCTTAGTGTCATGGGTTTAATTTCTATACTAATGCGTATAGAATATATCAAAATATGTCAACTTTTAAAACCGAACAAAATTACCTTCAAATATTAGACTATATAGTTGCAAAATACTTTAATTTATCTCGAAAAGAATAAGGAAAAAAATAGCACGCATAGTATGTGTGAGAGGGAGGGAGGGAGAGAGATTGTTTGGCTATACTAATGTTCACAAATTTTGTCAACGCGAAGGTAGGTCATAAATTCTTCATATTTCCTTTGTGATGCTTCATTCTTTTCCTTTATGTAAAAAAATCTAATACCACATATTTTAAGAGCAACTTTAGTGCTATTTGTTTATTGGTTGCTTAAACATAACAAACTTTGTTTACTTTTTTTCTGCATGACACAGATGATTGTTATGATTAAGCTTTTTTATTATTATAAAACAACAACTTTTAATGTTCAATATAATCAAAATAAACAAAAAGAAGCCCGTTACTATGAGTTGCTTAAGGTCTTGGTTTACTATGGGTGTGTTTGGTTTGAAAGAGAAGTTGAAAAGAGAGAAATAGACGAGAGAGAGTTTGAGAAGAGAGAAAGGGATGAGAAATATAGAAGATTAGATCTATTGTTTGGTATAAAAGAAAGAAGAGAGAAATAGAAGAGAAAGAAATATTATTTTTAAAAAGACAAAAATATCCTTGATAATTAGACAACATTATAATTTATGATTAATTAAAAAACCAATGACATATTAGCTCTAAAGCTCAGATACTTCAAAATGGATGACATACCGTATCCTCTGCGTATCTTGCACCAATACCTGCCCGATACTTCTCGATACGTATCAGGAGAGTATCCGAAGATTAAATTTTATTTTAAAAAAAATAATTATCCGATACTTTTCAGATACATCTAGGATACGAGGGATAGGCGGTGGAAAACCGATATGTGTGCACTACCTGATGTTTCTATTATATTTGGTATATATGTAATTGACTAAGTAATGAAGTTTTCTATTTAGGATAATATATCATATATGTAACTGACTAATTGTCGCTTTCTTTATTATTAGTATTACTTGCATTTATGTTTCTATTGTTGTCGCCGTCTGTTTTGTGTCTCTTTGTTTGTTTGAGAACGATGTTATTGTTGATTGTTGTGTGAAGGCAATTTCATTGTTGTGCCTTATTATTTTTCTATGTTTGTTTGGTCTAAGTTTTGCGCCAATTTTTTTGCTTTTGAGTTTTAATCCGTATTTTGTATTTTGAGTTTCAATATAAAGTTTAAATTTAATTTTTTATTGAAGCATCCCCAGCCGTATCGTATCTTGAATTTTAAAATTTTCTCGTATCAGTGTTGTATTGTATCTGTATCAGACCATGTATCTGGGCTTCATAGCATATTAGAATTTTTTTGTCTTCTTCCCTCTTTCTTCTCATTTTTGAAGAGAAAACAAAAATGTATGGGACCCACCATTTATTCTTCTCAATTTCTCTTCTTGCCAAACAAGATAAATCTCTAGCTTCTCTCTCTCTCTCCCTCTCTCTCTCTCTCTCTAAAACCAAACAAAGGCAATAAAATGTAGATGAATTATTTAAGAGTTATTTGACGATAATATGACATTAATTGGCAAAATACTTCATAAACATCTTTAACACTTGAAAATGACGTTTTTACCCCCAAAAATAGTTTACTATCGTTCGTTGTCTACTACAATTAAATTTTGTTCGCTTAAAAACTGCAACGAACGATAGTAGCGTATGCGGAAAGAGCGGTGGTGAACCCTCATTCGGAACCGGGACGAAGGCGTATGAATGCTGAAAGGGAGAAAACATCACAAATGAACCCGCCCCAGGTGGTTAACCTTACACAGGAGCCTTAACAACAGTATTATGAGCCAAAACAACATTATGAGCCCGACGACGACGAAGAGTAACGTGAAGCTCCATCACCACCACTTTTGAACCCATCACCAAACCATCCTAACCCACCGACACCCGTTGGTTTTGTTAGCGACCCTTCATATTTATCTATGTTACCCTCATTTGCAGGTCATGTTGCCCACCTGATTCAAAAGGACATTGATTGTAAGTATAATTATATTAGTTTATAATTCAAATGCTTTTTAAATTTTGATTGTTTATTCTAGTTATTATTTATTAAATGCTTGTTTCTTGTATTTTAGAGTCGTGAGTGTGTACTATGATGCATCAGACATGGGAAAAAGATAGTTGCACTTACACGTCCAACTGAGCATCAGAACTGGTTATAAAATCCATCTTTTGCATCCGATCTTGCCTTACTGCTTGTGACAAGGTTAAGAAATGTGGGTCATGCCATGATTATGACTTTGGCTGAAAGGTTGCATGGGGTGACCAATAACTTCGATCTACCAATTAGGCAAAACGATGTTCTCAATATTTGGTTTGCATAGTACTTAAGTATTGATCAAGTTGAATGCTTCCTTGGTCAGATCTTTCAAAGTATTTGAGAAAGTTTGAATCGGGCCAAGACCTAAGCAGAAATCATGGCGAAGCTTTGCATAGATGTGGTTAGGTTTTTTTTTTTTTTTTATGGATAGAGTTGTGTAAGATAAAATTTTTAAAGGATTATGGGTGGTGGAGAGCATTACAAACATAGCTTAGGTTATGACTGACCTTAATGCGCTTTGAATTTTACATGGGACAAAAAAATTCAAAGAGTTGATGGTTCTGTGACAATTACAATTGTAGCCAACTGGTTGTGGTTTTATTGTTTTAGTCTTTGTTTCTTCAACTTTGATTTTTAGTTCACATTCATAACAATTTCTAAAACCTACAGAATAAATTTATTAGCAAATAAAAAGTGTGGTCTGCCTCCCACAAAGTGCTTGTTTAAGGTCTTTAACTTGAACTTTGTCTCATAAGGGTTTAGGGTGGAATATTAGGTATATTTAGTAGTTTAAAAGCGTTATCCTTTGTTTTATAAGAGGTTGTAGTGTTTTCATTAGTAGGTTTATTCGCACGTTTAAGATTTAAAAGAGTAAATTTTTGAAGATTCAAAAATGTGATTGTCATATTGTATTTTCAGTACTTTATTACTGAAGCTAAATGATTTTTTTATTTTATTTTTAATGTTAACTAGAGCAGCTACGGTTGCTAAAAATGGCCTACCAACGAATAAGGGTATGTTGTCATCATCTTTGATATCCATAAGTACAAAGTAAGTTGTCGTTGTCGTTGTTGTTGTTGTTTTTGTCGTCGTTGGTGTTATCAACATTTCTCAAACTTCGACTACAACATTTTCCACAATTCCATTTGGAAATTCATTTGAATGGTCAACATGGCCGACCCTAGGCATAGGCCGGGGGTGCGGTGGCCTAGGGCCCATTCACGTAGGGGTCCAAAATATTTTTATAGGATGGGGGTGTATATAGAAATACTTACTTTATTGGGGGTATATATAGGAAAAATCGAAAAGAGGACCCAATTATTTGTTTGACTTTAGCCCAATTGTCCTTCACCCATTTTATTTTACAATTCAACAATATTTCATTTTGACACCCCAACCCAATGCTTTCATTTTCAAACCTCCAACATTTCATTGGTCAAAACGCTAAACTTTGAAGTAAAGCGTAGAACGCAAAAGCAATGCGTAAAAAGAAAAATATATCTACTCCTTTCCCAAAGACTAAATTTGTTTTTTTATTTTGAGGATTCTTTTTGGTGTTTCAAATTGAAGCTAACATGAATTTGTATTTAGACTTCATAATATAATATGACTTTCATTTGTACAAAAAAAAATAAAAAATAATATGACTTTCATTATGAAATGTTCATGCTTGGAACATTAAATTTGGTCTTTTGTGTTATTTTTATAGGTAACATATTGTATTCTATGGACAAATGATAAAAGATTTTCATGTTAGTGGGTTTGAGGGAAGTGTATTTTATACTATTATAGATTTATGGTGGTAAATGTTTATGAAACTCTTTAAAAAATTTTAGAGGTAGTAAATTAGCTAAATTATCATAAAACTTATATAAAGTTTGATTTGTCTACCTATTGTTTTATTTAGCTTTGCGGAGTTTGGTTTCGGCCCCCAACTTTTTTTGTTTTGTTTTTTTTTATTCTTTTGTTATTAATAATTTATAAAACGAGGTGTCTTTGTCACAATTTTTTGAGGTATCAGCATATATAGGATTTCATAACATAGTTTTATGGTAACTTGGGATGATAACATAGTTGAAATGCCAACAGTCATAATTAAAGCATGTCTCATTCATCATGTATACATAAGGGGCCCTTTTCTCAAACTTGGTCTAAGTTCAATAAAATACAAGGAATGGGGCTGATGGTCAACAAGTTATTAAATCATATTAATTGGTTTTAGAGCTCCTAACCTAAATTTTTTATAAGTGGCTAAAGGCAAAAGATTCACACTAGAATCATATTGTGTTTAATTATTTTAAAGTGTTTATTAACTTAGTGTCAATAATATTCTTTTTATCTAAACTAATTTCTTAAAGGAATTTAGAGAAGGATGTCAGTTGATTAACAATTATTATTAAGTTATCGTCTTCATTGAGCTCACACATTATTTCAATGAATTCCGAAGGCTTTTGGTTGGAGGTGTGAGTGTTGCAAGATCATGATTTTTCATCATCTCCCTTTGTTTTACCCTTGTCTCCAGGTTCCTCTAAACCTTCCCCCTCTCTTTGTGTTTTAAATTCTTCATTTTGTTTAGCTTAGGTTAGCTTAGGTTCAAACAAAAATTTCCATCATAATCTCTAAGTTAACTTTTTCGAAGGTAGTTGATACCCTTTGATAGCCAAGGGGTCCAATCGATTGCTTAGGGTTTTGGTTTATATGTTAAAGTAAGGATTTTTCCTTTGATTAACAAAGGTAATCATTTCTTGAGTAGGATCTCCTTTGGGAGTTATATAATTTGAAAACAATCTAGATTATGACCTATGGCTCCACAAAGTTCACAAGTTTGTTTATCGGGGATGGTAACCTTAATTTTCTCAAATTACTTAGATAAGGATTCAATTTTTGCAAAAATTAAATCTAATGCATCAACATCATACATGCCCTTTTTTTGGGAGGTTCCACTATATCATCTACCCATTGGTAGTAATTCATCGCCATTTCTTCTATGACTACATATGCCTCATCTCCATATTTGGTCATATGTGCTCCTTTGTGTGCTGCATTCATGGTCATCATTGTTGTGTAGGTCAACCCATTATAGAATGTATCCATTATTAACAATTTTTCTAACTCATGATGTGTAACGCCCCAATTTATTATTTAATTATTTTTGGTTGAGTTAGAGTCTTTTATATGACTTATGTGATTTATGTTGATTTAAGACATGTTGTGGTGTTTTAATATTTTTTTTAAGTGGATTTATACTATATTTT
>Ga0315914_1003532_pt1 | contig 23714 bp, 14 predicted proteins | sample MpolenodulesMG_FD_203920 | JGI IMG/M metagenome (GOLD analysis project Ga0315914, IMG submission 203920) | Medicago polymorpha root nodule microbial communities from Los Angeles, California, United States - elongated nodules | ecosystem: Host-associated > Plants > Roots > Nodule | place: USA... | reverse complement strand
ACAACACACACTTGCACATTTACTTTATTAAACAGTTTTTATGTATGAACTTCAGAACATTCTGAAGTCAGAATATTAACTTAACACTTCCAAGTAAACTACTTGAGAATTGTTTTTAAGTTTCTGGATAATTTTTAAAGGGTCACAATTCAAACCCCCCCTTCCTTGTGACTATTTTATCTACTTCAAATGTGTCATGTGTGAGTTAAAATTCCACATTTGATACCTGAGTAGAAACATATAAGTGATAGACTCACATACCTAACGCCTCAAGGTTTAGGGTGAAGATGTGGTGTCAATCTCACTTGTGTGGCTTATCTTAATCTAATGTGCTGATCAAACTTTCAATGTAGGATCACCCGAAAGTCAAAACATTATGATCAACTTTTTTTTTATGTCATTGTTTAATTTTTATATCTTAAAATTTAACTTTTGGATGTCATCCTCTTTCACGTAAATTTTTTCATTCAACTTCTGTTGTTTCAAATTAATTCACGTTTGGTTTTTGGTGGTAAGTGACAATCGAAAATTGCAGATATGTTATGTTGAGTTGACAAAATACATGCACATTAAACATTTGAAATCATGTGGCGTTTCTTTTTTAATTCAGTCTAATTATTTGGTAAAATAATTGCCTAAAAATCTCCAACTCCTTCAACAAACACATTGATTTACCTGCAAATCACTATAATTCATACATTCGCACAAACAAAACACACAATAGTTATTTCTTTTCTTTATCTTATCTCATGTTCAAATTCCTTTTTCGTATCAATTTTTTTTCTTCTAATTTCCTTTCTCTCTTCTCATGGAAGAAAGGAACATAAACCTCCCTTCATAAAACCATCACCAACCAACCTTTGTGAACATGTTGTACCTCTTCTTAATCCTTTTTTACTATGTGACGTATTTCCGAACGCAAAGAGTTGCACACTTGAATAAAATATGTTAATGTGTCAAGTGTGAGTTAAAGTTCTATATTAGATGGAAGAGTAGATTTGAACAACATATAAGTGAGATGACTCATATATCATGCATCTTTATATTTTGGATGAAGATGTGATAGCAATCTTACTTGTGTGGTTTCTCTTAGTCTAATATGGTGATAAATCCCAATGTAGGATTTCCCGGATGTCCCAAAATTATGATGAACTGTTTTATTAATTTTTGAATGTCATTTGTTTAGTTTTTTAATCTTAAATAAATTTTAGTTATTTGATGTCATTCACTTTCATGCTATTTTTTCATTCAACCTTTATTATTTTAAGTTTCTTCTCTTTTGGTCTTTGGCGGAATATGACAATGAAAAAATGCAGATGTCTTTTACTGAGTTGTTCAAAATACATTTTTATTAAAAAATCTTAATTAGTGTGACATTTTTTAATTGAGTATAATTTTTTGCTAAAATAATTTCTCCACAATCTCAAAATTCTTCAAGAAACCCACAAAATTACCATCAACTCACTATATTCCTATACTCTCACGGTCAAAGAACGCACTCCTTGTTATTCTCATTACCATTTCTCTCATGTGAAAGTTCTTTTCTATCTTCTTTTTATTTGTACGATTTATTTACTCCATTCTCATGAAAGAAAGGAATAAAAACCTCCCTCCATTAAAACATCATCAACCCATCTTTTTTACCATATTTTGCATCCTTGTAATCTTATTTTACTATGTCACATAATTACAGACGTGGACAATCGCACGCTCAATTAGGAGATGTTAAAGTTTCAAGTGTGAGTTAACATTATACATTGGATGAAAGTGAAGAATTCAAACAACTATAAGTGAGATGACACATATTCCTAACGTTTAAGGTTTTGTGTGAAGATGTGATGTCAGTCTCACTTATATAGTTGTTATTTGTCTAATATGATGATTCAACCCAGTGAAGACTCACCCAATATAGTCCCAACATTATGATAAATCGTTTTGTTAGTTTTTTAATGTCTTGTTTAATTTTTCATCTTAAGTTTTAGTTATTGGATGTCATTCACCTGCTATATTTTTTATTCAATCTTTATTATTTAAAATTCTTTAACTTTAGGTCTTTGGTGAGATGTGACTATGGAAAAATACAAATATGTTATGTTGAGTTGATTAAATATGTGCTTATTAGATATTTTAAAATGGTGTGGCATTTTTTATTGAGTATAAATTTTTTGGTAAAATAATTACATAAAAATCTCAAACTCTTTCAACAATTACATAAAATTACCACCAACATATTCCTTATACTCTCAAGTACAAACAACACACTTTTTTTTTTCTTCCCTTATCACCTCTTTCATGTTCAAATTCATTTATCATCTTTTTTCTTTTTTTAATTTCATTTCTATCTTCTCATGAAAGAAAGGATCAAAAACCTCCTTGCCTGAAACCACCACCAACCCACTTTTTTAGCATGTTGTGTCTCCGTCTAACTTTATTTAGCTATGACCCTTTATCACAGACGCAATGAGTGTCACACTTAAGAGAGAGATGTTAATGTGTCAAGTGTGAGATAAAGATTCACATTTGATGCAAAAGTAGATGTTTAGCAACATATAAGCGAGAAGACCAATATGCTCAATGCCTTAAGGTTTTTGTTCAATATGTGATCTCAATCTCACTTGCGTAGCTTCTCTTAACCTAATATAATAATCAAATCCATGTAAGCTCCCTCAGAAGTCCGAACATTATTGTGAATTATTTTCTTGGTGTTTTTATGTCTTTTTATATTTAAGTTTTCCATGTTGTTTGCTTTCGTTCCATTTTGTTTTATTCAACCTATATTAGTTGACAAAATACATGCTTATTAGACATTTTAAATGATGTGATATTTTTTTAAATTGATAATATTTTATTGGTAAATTAATTATTCCTAAATTTTCAACTCCTTCAACAAACCCATAAAATTAACAACAACTTTTAGAAATTGTGTTCCCAATCAGCAAGGACAATTAAACCAAAAGCTTATTTCGGTAAATTAATCAAAAAACTTCTTTCAGTAAAAAATCAATATGAGAGATGGTTCATATATAAGGATCATGCATGCAATTTTTCATGATTAATTTGAAATAAAATCCATTTTCTAGTTCATTGCGATTTTCTAACTCTAAGAGTATAGTCTAGTTGTAAAAAGACAAACTTAAGATTTAGAGATTGAGGTTAGATCTTTGCTAGTATCTTTGGAGATATGTAAATGTAAATATCTTTGTGAGTGTTCTTTTATCTTTAAGGTCTTCTCTACCTTGTAAAAAATCAACATTCCCTCACACTAAAAAAATTTATCAAGAAATTCATTGTGATTTTTGTTTTTTTTTCAGTAACAACATTAAATGTTATACCTCAATAATCATTATATTACAATGATCATTAAGAAATTATCTCCAGTACATTTTTACGTGGAATTTATGTTTTCCCTACCTTGTAACCCATCATGTGAATGTTATAATTATAATTTACACATTTCCTCTTACATACCATGATTACGAAGTAGCCAAAAAAAAATTGTAAGAAAAAGTAATTGAAAGTTATATTATTTCACCATTATGGGTCTTTTAGTAAACCATGAACAAAATTACCCTATATACAATTTTAATGTTATAATAACTATAATTTAGTAATTTTTTCATACATGTTACTATTAGTTAGTAGCTGAAAATTTAGTTATTTTGTCATTAAAAGTCTTTTAATAAACCATGATGATGCATCAATTGTATAAGTTTTGTTCAAATTATATGACGTGTACCAATTGCATGTAATATTTAGGATGATATGCAACATGTAGGATGATGTGTTTAAAGTATTGATTTTTCTTCTTTTCGAAATAGCCAAATTTTATTGAGAGCTTGCTCAAGATGTACATAGCTAGCCAAACTAGAAAAATGCAAACGGGAGCCGTATATAGGCCGAGAACACCTTAAAAAGCAAGCAGACACAACTGATACCATCCCCCAAAAAACTGGACAAACTCGCGACAAAAAAAACCATAAAAACCCTTGAGCTGAACCTAACCCCAAGATGATTCGACAACTGCCTTGCCTGACAACAGCGAGACCTAAAATAGACCCCCGAGAGCTAGCATCGCTGTAAACACCCAAACAGATGTTGAGGACACAACAAATAGAAAAAACACCCACACAACAGTAGTGCAGCTCTACACTCTTTGTAAGAAATCTGCATGGTCCCAACACCACTTATAATACAACCAAACGGAACTTATAGCACGACTTTAACTCCACATCCAAGATACCCCCTTAATCTCATCAACAAAATCATCATCCGCTATATTTCGATCTTTGAAGATCATTCATTTCTATGCTTTGAGAGTATTACTTAGGTTTGACAAAGAAAGATGTCATGTGTTTCTATTTTATTTTTTTTAAACAATGGAATATGCTTTTAGTGTGATGAAAATATTATTTGTCAGTAATTTTCAGTTCAACTGGCAATGTCGATAAGTGAGGTTTTGTCACTACCTTTACATACTAAAAAAAGAATATTACGGGCATCTATGTTATAGCAATCAAAAGGAAAATTGGGAAGAAAAAAATACATATTAATTAAAATGAAATTTTTTTTTTGACAAAATTAAAATGATAAATATTAGCGACCTGTTTTTTTTGTTACAATATTAACTATCTGTTTAAATGCATGCACAACCACGAACACAATAATTAATAGAAACTAATGTGCATAAAATGATTTTTTTTAAAGAGGATGCGTAAAATTGTTTTTTTTAGGGCAGCGTAAAATGATTTGTTAGCAAGATTTTAATGTTTCCAAATATGAATATGTTATATATATGCTGTGTTAATATCATTTACGTATCAAAATTCTTTCTGGTATCATTCCATTTTGGGGACTTACAAAAATCCCGCGAATCGTACGGCAATCTGTTCGACGTACAACAATGTGTTGAACCACTTCAAGTTGGGCTCCAGGCAAGAGGATGCCTCAAATCTTAATGAACACTTACACATGTAATTACGAATCATCTACTACACAGATCCTAACATTGACATCAGGAGTTGAATCCACGACCATGTGGGTGAAAAAAAAACTATCCTTTCCATTTACTACCCAACTAAAAAGGTATTAATAAGACTTGACCAAAAAAAAAAAAAGTATTAATAAGAATTAATTTCATTTATGTTTAGGTCATACTGTATCGCCATTGTTAAGAATTTGAATAAGGACAATTTTAGAAATGAAGACTGTGTGACATTTTCGTTTACTTTATTTTATTTTATTTTATTTTATTTGAGATCATTTCTGTTTACTTTAACGATATTAAAATGAATCAATTATATTATATTTCATTTAAGTTCCATTAATACAATTAAAAACAAACCAATATTAAGATGGATCATTATAACCAATATTTGATAATATATATGTCATATATACTTTTAAAGTTGATGGTTTTTTAATAGTTTCTATTTTCTTTTTGACAAAAAAAAAAACAGCTTCTATTTTTTTGATTCGTCGTAATTTATGTTTAAATATTTTTAGAATGAATAAATGTTTTTAAGAGAAATAAATTACGATTATATTATAGACCAGACCAATCTCGTCTTGATAGAATTCACCGAGTCACACTCGTCGTATATTGGCAAATAAAATCACTCTAATTTATGTATCTATGAATTATATGTCTAAGAAATCAATTGATTATATATAAAATGATTGTAAAGTACATACACATCAAAATACGAATAAATTAAACAATAGATTATACTTGAGTGACTAACGATCTAAAGGCAAAATTTTAATAGAATATGGAACCGGACATAACATATCTTATACATGAAAAAAAACCCAACAAATGGACATTCTCCATAAAATGAAAAATATTTACATTATCTAATTTTTTTTCTTGGCACATAAACATTCCAAAGCTTCATGTGTAGATCTATGGTATCCATGCCACAAGCCGTTAGAACGTGAAAGTATCATAGGGCAAATCTGTGTATTTGCCCCAAATACATGGATTTATACAACATCTAGTGGATCATCAACATAATAAATTTTTGAAATTAGAGTGATGAAAAAAACATGTTAAAGAAGAAAAGTATTTCAATAAAATAAAAGAGAGATTTTGAGAAGAATTTCAAAACTGAATTCTGAATGAAGTGAAAATGCTGAGACTCACAAACAATATTTATAGGAAAAAAGAAGCAAGTAAACTGCATCAATTATCCCCTTAATTTAGTAATGAAATTAGTATGACATTAAATAGCAAAAACAATTTGAATAAAATATTCCGTTTATTCTTTTGTCATTATAAGCCCTTTAGTCAACTTGCATAATCATGTTAATTACATAATCATGGTTAATTACATAAGTCCATAAATTAATTTAAAAATTTGATTTTCGATTACTAAAATTTTTCAACAACGAAACAACAATTTTAAAAATACTAAAAAATTTCAATAACAAAAAAAATATTCTAAAAATTGATTCTCGGTTACTAAAATTTTTATTTGCTTAGTAACAATTAGGACACAATATTTTTTGTCAAAAAAAAAATAAGGGCACAATATTTATTAAAAAAAAAAATGACACGCGTTCATTACCTTTTGGTTACCAAAATTCTAGTTTCAATCACGTTTACCTTTCTGTTGCCAAAATTTCGGTTACCAAAATTCATTAAATTTTGTTATGTAATTAAAAAGAACATTAAATGCACCTTAAAAATGTTTGTTAAAAAAAATCAATTGAAATAATGGTTTTGATATGTTTATGACCAAAATTCTGTTTTTTTTCAGTCAAAAAAAAAAAAGTTTGTTAAATACAAATCAATTGAAATAATGGTTTTGATATGTTTATGATTTTCTTTGACTAATACAATCAGCTTCAATTCCGCTTTTTTTTTCTGTCCTAAAATAAAAATTGAACAGCTTAATGATATTTCTTAAAAAAAATAGAACAGTTTAATGAAATAATATTTATTTTATTACTATTAGTTTTTTTAGATTTTATACTTTTCGATAAATTATAAATTTGATAATCTTTTTAATAGGTTAAAGAGTATATGCAATTTTTTCTGCATATTCAAATACATATGCAATTGAATATGATATTATATAAAACAATCTCGTTAAAATTTCATTCTTTAATATCAATTATAAACTATATTATAATAAAATTATCTCACAATATTATTATTATTATTATTATATTATCATCATGAAAATAAAAATAAAAGTTAGTTCATTTCATTAATTCATAAATTCAAAAAAAATGTGAATTGGCTAAAAAGAATCATGAATTGGCCAAAAAAAAAATATAAATGATATATATGTTTAAAAAAAAATAAATGATATATATTATGGTTACAAATATTAATATGGAAGAGTCTTGAAAGCCAAATGCATAAGGATGCTTTGTTTGTTGAGGGTGCCACGTGTCATAAGAATAAAATGAGAAAATTTGTTTATTGAGAGTGCCACATGTCATGAGAATAGGATGAGAAAAACACTTCCATATATAGACTTGAGAAAAAGTCTCAAATTTATATAATATAGATATAGATATAGATATAGATATAGATATAGATAGATTATGAATTGTTATAATGTGTTCCGCAAAAGTTACTTTTCATGCTACTACGGCGAAGATTGCAGCAATGGTTTCCTTGTCTGGCTCCTCTTCCACCGGTAAATGTTTATTATGTGATGTTGATTTATTGGATGCATTTCTGGTCCCTCCTTTGTACAGGCGTGTTGCAGACATTATTACAGTGGTTTGGAAACCTCCCACCATCACTTGGGTCAAGGCGAATACGGATGGTTCAGTCGTTAATTTAAAGGCTGCTTGCAGTGGGATTTTTTCGAGATTTTAGGGGAACATTTTTGGGAGGCTTTGCGAGTAATCTTGGTGATTGCTCGGTCTTTGAGGCGGAACTTACAGGACTCATGATTGCTATGGAATTTGCATCCCTTTACAACTGGCCAAGGGTGTGGCTGGAGAGTGATTCCTCAAGCGCGGTTCAGGCCTTCAAGAATCCATCTATCATTCCTTTGCGGTTGCGGAATCGTTGGCACAATTGCATGCAGCATGGTTTATTCGTCATTTGCTCCCATATTTTCCGTGAAGGAAACGGTTGTGCAGACACCATGGCTTCCTTGGGACACAATTTGACCGTTACTTCTTGGTATCATTCTATGCCGGCTTCACTTGCAGTTGATTTTGCTAGAGACGAACATGGGCTTCCCAATTATAGATTTCCTTAGCCATTTCTAGTCATTTGCTTTATCTTTTCTTTGTTTCCCCGAGGGTTTTGGCCTAGCCTCCCCTCTTGTACAAATTTTTATCTTTTTTAATAATATTATGTATTGGGAAGGCGGTAGAGGATGAGAGTTTCTGTTGGGTGCCAACCTAGTTGGGATGCTTCAGATTCGCCCGGATGCCCAACCTTTCTCTTGGCCTTATCCAAAAAAATATTGTTATAATGTGTAAGGAAGATTTGACATCAATGTACGAGAATGATTTCCATGCCAGTTGATGTTTTTAAGCATTGCGGTTTTTTTTTACTCCATTCGTTTTTCTAAAATCTTGTTCGATTTGTCTCGATGAATAATTTGAAAATATCAAATTTTTATGATTTTGTATCATTGATAATTAAAAGGAAAACTCTAAATCTTACGAAATCAATAATTGACGAAAAGCACGAGCATATCATGCTTCTTAGATTTTCTCTCACCGATGGCCATGATTTATGTAAAAACCGAATGTAATAGTTTTAAAAAATTTAAAACCGCACGATGACGCATTCTTGCCATTCTTGTGTATATCCTTGGTAATGTTTAGCAAAGCTCTAAATAAAAATATTAATGATTAAAGTTGAGTATTAATGTGTGTTGTGATTGATTGCGACATGTATTTAGAAACGGATAGAGTCATGATTTAAGCCATGGTATTCAAATGGAGAATCAAATCATTTATGTCAAACGTTTAAGTTTTAAAAATTTGTAAACATTCACCCTCTTAAAGTTAGGTGAAGAAAAAAAAAGGAGGAATATATCATTTTTCTAATGTTTGGTTCAAGAAAACATGAAAAAATATCAATGTTATACCCGAATGAAAGTTCTCTCTCTTTATTAATTGGAGACAAAACATAAATTTTATTTTATTTTTCCCTATTTTTCTCTTAAACCTAATGTGAGATGTACTTTTCTTCTCATTTGATCAAATATAAAAAAAATAAATATATATACATTATATTAATTATTTGTTTTATTCAATCTCCCTTTTTCATCTGATCAAATACAACATAAGGTAGAAAATCAATGCCACAAAATTTGTGTACAAATAACAACCAAATCACTTTCTCATTAGATAGCATAAGTTACATGCATGATGCATTGATTGATTAACTTTCCCATGACAAATGATCAAGGTTAAAGTTACTAACAAGTAATAAGTATTGATGCATAGAAAAAAATTATTTATCACCATTTTTCTCCAGTTTCCTTGCAGTGGCTCATACAATAAGAAAATACTTAATTTAAACAGTTTTGACAGAAAAATGCATCAAACATTAGCGAGGAGGAGGTCCTGGTTCGTAGAGGGGTGGAAAGCAGCAACTAAATAGACCACAGCAGCATAGAAACCATAAGCTGGAAGACATAAAATCAAGAGAACAAATACTTAGTCAATTATTTCATCTTTTTTTCTTTCTTTCTCATATTGTTTAGTTTAACAGGAAAAATATATGCAATAGTTTGTATCTAAACATGGTTATGAAAAAACATACGGTTGCAAAACTCGAGCAAAAAGAAGTGACTTACCAAGAATCCAAGAATCCGCTGATAGGGGGAGCTGGACCTAGCAACGGTGTGCTCAGAGGAGGAGGAGGGGGAGGAGGTGGTGGATCCATTACGTACTTACAAGTTACAACGGTTGCTTCTACAGTTCTACCATTCAATAAATATGTAAAAGTTGAATAACTTACTTTCAACAAGTCAAACCTTTCATCTACCATTCAAAGGCTGATAATTCAATGCCACAAATTCCACCCCAACTAACTTAACATATAAACTTTGTTAAGCAAACAATAAAAAGGTACTCACTAATAATAATTCATTTTCTTAGGATAGAGAATGTAGTAGATATACAATATACAATTCCATGTGTGATATATCTATCTGTACATATATTTGCAAATTTACAATGATTTTTTACATGTATCACATCCGATCCGATTCTTTCACAAATAAAGTAGAGTCGGAATCATGTATAGTTTTCTGTACAAGTAGAACAATTCAACAAATATATTTCTGTTTATCTAAAACAATAATGTATCATAGTAAATGCTACAGAGATGTAGTAGTGCTGCGTAATAGAACGTGTATGCTATCAAGGGAAACTGATGTTTTCCATGCAAAATGATTCCAACCGAGGCTCGGATAGGTCTACCATTTCCTCTTCTGATGGATGCCACTTCTCACCTTTTGAAGTCAAGAGGATCAAACTTTTCATATACTCGGTTGAAATTGTATCTACATCTCTATCTTCGTTTCCAACACGAAGATCGTAGTCAGTACAACGCGGCAATGAATTATGAGGTGGAAATCTACTCAATGAAGATTGTCTTTGCTGTTCTGCATCATCATCTCGGTCCTTTATTTTCACAAGAAAGAAAAAAAAGGTGAGGATAAGGCTTTATGTTCATGCTATAGTAATCGGAGGATACGATATGTTATGGTAACTCTTGCCAGTGTAACAATCTGACAAATGAAATATACATCAAACAAAATTTTCAAAAATTTAGTTCTGTTTGGTTTGAGAAAACGTTTGCTATTTTGATTTCGTGCTCTTACTTTTAATTGCAAAATTATCCCTTGTTTTCATTATCTTTTCTGTTATCTAATATTTGAATATGAATAGGTAAAAACACTTCATCAAACTAGAATGCTGAAGTTAAGAACTGAGGACACAATGGTGAATGTGCTTACCTGAAAAAGGCACAATTGAATGTATCTTCTCCTTCTAGATTTGGTTCGAGAAATACTTGAAAGAATTAAAACAACTTCACTCATAGTTGGTCTATTATCCGGATCCAACAGTAAGCACTCCTTTGCTAGGTTTGCCATTATATGCACCTCATCTTCTGGGAAGTTTCCTTTCAATTGTGGATCAGCCAACTCGATCAATACTCGCCTACTATCCTGTAAGCGAGGAGCAGCCTAAAACAAAACAAGTTTGGCAATCTATATCAGTATAATGAGTGTCCATAATCTATTTCTTAGTAAAACTATATGCAATGTTCAAACTAAAGTAGGTAATTATCATGGTCATCTAAGTTCACGTTTATAAATGGACAAGGAGACACATTAAAAAAAAATACAGCTCAGGATGTCTGAGCTATTATACAAAGACCCTTCTCAAGAACAAAACTTTGTCAAGTCAATGCACAAGTTGAGGGTCAACAAAATCCTTCAAATGTGAACAAATGTAATAATGGATAAGTTGATTTCTACGTAGCACACACTCGTATGGTTACATTTAATCACCTAATTTTCATATTATAATTGGTGTCTACGTGTCAATGTCGGTATTGTTTTCAATGTCTGTGCAAGTGTTTCATAGGTTGATTTACAATACCCATACAACAAGGCTTTCTTCTTTGCCTGCAGATTTAAGGATTGGTTGGCGACCACTAATAAGCTCAAGAAGAACCACGCCGAAACTGAAGACATCTGACTCAATAGAGGATCTCCCAACAATTGCATACTCAGGTGCAAAATAGCCAAATGTCCCCTTCATTCTTTGTGAAGAATATGAACAACTTGGGAGGCTATCAGATCTCAAGTCTTTAGCCATACCAAGATCAGTTATCTGCAAATTTATTAGATAAAAGTTTGTGAAAGCATATATTAGGAACTTGACAGTAAAATTTACACACATTAAAAACCACTAAACACAAGAATTTGTTGGAACCATTTAGAAAATCCAAGACTCATACTTTTGCTTGCCAATTTTTATCAAGAAGAATGTTTGTTGATTTGACATCTCTATGGAGAATTCTTGGCGCAGCTGCTTCATGAAGATACTCCAAGCCCCTTGCAGCTCCTAATGCAATTGTAACACGAGTAGACCAATCCATATTTTTTCCAAAAACTCCATCTAAACGGTCCCTCAAATTTCCGTTACTCATGTAGTCAAACACAAGTAACCTCTGAACATTTTTTCCTTTTAATTCTGAGCAGTATCCAATCAATGGCACCAGATGACAATGGTGAAGTCTAGACAATAATTCAATCTGAACAAAAAAAATATGTTAACTAAAATAATGCTTTAGAAAGAAAAAAGATAATCCTCAGCTCATATTTTTTTTATGTAGATACTAAGAAGCATTATAACATAGCATGATAAACCAATGAAAACTGAATATTGTTATTATTAGGTACAACCTCTGTGAAAAATTCAGTGTCTGCTTTGGGCCCTCCTTGATCTTTAAGTCGCTTGACTGCCACATTACTACCATTTTTCAGTTGACCACGGTATACATAACTACTTCCACCTAGTCCAATGAGGTTTGAAGCTGAAAAGTTTTCAGTGGCATTTTCCAGTTCAGCAAATGAAAATTGAATAATATTTCCATGAAACGTTTCTCTTTGATTCCCAAACAAGATAGAGGCTTTTTGAAGGCATCCTAACGAGAGAGAAAACAGAAAAAGGTAAATAATAACAAAATATAATAATAAGGTAGATGAAGAACTTTCAAGTCTGTATAAAATCCAACAGATTGAATCAAGTACGTTTCAACTAACAAATTAGGGATAGTTAACTCAAAACCAATCTTACTAGTAATATGACTAATGGGAGAATTTATAACGCTTTTTGTTTCCGGAACAAAAGAAGTCCTTTGACTAATGAAGTTGCTGGTACTACTATAACTTGTTTCCTTATCTGATGACGAGACCATTGGTGATTGAATAGGATGATGTCTTTCCCTTCGGCGAACATAACATACAACAAAGGCGAGAAATGCAACGATTGTGCATGTAACACACATTATTAGAATGATTATTACAATCTTGCTCGAAATGTGTGACTTTGAACCTAGTGTCATCTTAGCAGTTCCTGCATGACTCAAAATCTTAAAATTAGTTTGAGTATCTTAGAAGAATCCATTCACTTTTTCCAGGAAAGTAGTGGTTATGTCATCATCAATAAGACACAAATAAATTGAAAGTAAATCATGCTTCAAAACAAGAAGTGATTTAGAATGAAAAATATCTTATTTTTTTCTCTTTGCCTGAGAATCTCCACATACATAGTCTTAATGTGGACACTTTCATTGCGATAAATACTGTTTAATCAAAAGAAATTTGTTTTAAAACAACTTAACAAAGAATCTCCAAATACATAGTCTTATATACAGATGGATTTTTATTACATGCAAAACAATAGCTGGTTAAGCACCAATCCATGTCAGTTTTCCGTAAGCATCAACTAGTGAACCTTCAAGATGGTAGAAAAAGGGAAAGAAGGAAAGATACCCCAGACGCAGTTGCAGGCAATAAAGCAGTTAGGATTATGGCTTCCTGATGCCACTTTAGGAAAGCCATTTGAATCACATATACATGTCCATATGGATGAACTCTCTTCAGCATATACATGAAAGGAAGAAAAAAAAAAGTAAAGCAGCAAACAAAACAGTATTCCGGATGTGATCACAGTTTTCACCTAAAAATGGTGAATACACTTATGGCCTTCCCACCTTAAAGCACAATCAACTGGAAGTGGTAAATTTATCAGCACAAAATGAATTGCCAGTATACCTGAATGGCAATCACATGACTTGGAACAATTAGAAATAGAGTATCTCTGATTCGCTCGAAAAGAACATTTACATTTCCACTTGTTTCGACCACTATCAGACGGTTCCTTTGCTGGTAAAACAAGAAGCAAAAGGTAAAAATGATATTGTGGCTAATTTAGATTATACACATGACTGAGGAGAAACTTGTAAACAGACCCTCTAAAGACTTAAAAATGAAGGAGTGAAGTGTTCAAAGGATGCTCAACAACAAATCAAAATCTGTCATATCTTTTTTTTCTGTTTTAGCAGTTAAGCGTTCAAAGACCAATAATACACAGTATCTTACATATGAAAGTTGGAAAGCCAAAAACCAATGAATTATCAATCGTGGTACTAACCACAAAATGAGTGCTGAAACCATAGCAAGCTAATAACAAGAGCAACAGAAACTTTGAGTTGATGCTTCATTTATTCCAACCCATATATCACTACAAGGAAAGGAAAGAAAAGGAACATTTAGCTCTACATGAATCTAAGGGAAGCAATTTTCCTACGTTGTGAATAAAACAGATCTCTTAGGTGAATCTCCATGATAAATTCATGAGCGGATAGATGGTAAGCACCATAAATGGCTTCAATATTTATAAAGTATGAATATACAAGAGCAACAAAAGTTTCAATCTGAAAAATCAACACTACCAAACCATATCATTCAACAATGTATATAGATATGGTGGAGAAAATCAAACTATAGAAGTGTATACGAATAACTTGAGAAGTATATATGAGCTCTTAACATTCTGCTGAAAAACTCAAAAAACCTATCCTTATCTTCAGTAGTAAAGATCATAGATTCATAACTGGCAGAAAGGAAAGGGAAGTGGCATGTTGGTGAACCTGTTAAAGGGAACAGAGTAAGCCTTCAAATTGTCCTTGATCCAATCATCATTTTCGAAAAAATATATATATATAAACTAGCTAACAAACAAAGAAAAACTGCTGACAAATAATCCAGAAACAGTAGTAACACTCAGGTTTCAGTTTCATTTTATCTCTATGTAGCAGTAAAAAGAAAATGCCAGTCATTTCATGTTGAATAAGTAGGTAGCAACTCTTTTTGTGTCTGACCGCAACTTTGTGGCTTGTGAATGTAAATAAGGAAAGAGAATAGGAAAGAAGAAATGAATGTTTAGCCTACAAGCACCGTAATAGAATGGACTCTTAAACTACCATGAATCAACAACTGACTGTGTGATGAGCTTAAACATAAAAAGGTTCAATAGAAGGAGGACACGTACATTTGAATGCTTCCATGGTCGGTCACATTAGACAATAAATATAGGTAATGAGCTGGTAGAAGTGTAGAACTTCCTTTGTGGATTGATTGAGATAGCTTCTGTATAATCCAAAGCCTAGGAATGGAAGAATGAAATTAACAACTGCCAAAAGAACACATCCTTGTTTCCATCTGCAAACTCTTGACAATGATGAGTTTCACTGAAAGTGTTGAGAAATGCAAGAAATTTGAAGTTGTTTTAGCAAAGTAGTGAAAATTATAAGAGAGCAGAATGATTAAGAATGGTTAGCATCTGAGAAAGCAAAGGCTAATTTTGTTTTTTTTTTATCTGGTTTCCTTGTTTTGGAAAGAAGTATTAACTAACTAATTCAAAGAACTAAGTGAAATAAAGAGAAAACAGTGAAAATTTTGGAGTAATAGGAGGGAAGTCATCTTCACAAACCTGCATGTGTTAATCACGTACACATAACATACTCTTTCTATCTCTTTCACAAAATGAAAGTAAAATATGAATTCCTTAACATCAACGTTGATAAACAGATAAGAAAATAATTTGGAGAAGAACTAGCATGGCTAAACAGGCAATGACAACATATAGCATCCAGCTCTATATAACAAGTAAACCCTTCAAAAACCTCAGCCACATAAAAGTGGAAATGATAATTCAAGTCTACCACTTTTCTGAAAGCAGTCACTTTGCTTACTGAAAGGGACCCTTTAACACCTTCCAGTTTTGTTTAAAGTTGAAAATGTGAAGAATTTTCTAGTGAAGTAAACGTAAAATGAGAAGGAAACAAGAGGAGTGATACGACGAACTTCAATTCACAAACCCGATGAATACTATGCTCATAGCACATGAACTAACTCGAAAGGAACAAAAGGAGACACTAAAACAATAAATTCCACGACAATATTAATAAATGTTAATAGTAATGATGAAGAAATCTAAAACTGAAAAACATTTACAACTGGGTATAAAAAATTATAGGAAAATACCAACAATTATCATAAGGGCATTGTTTAAAAAGTTTACATGTAGAAAATTATGTATTTATCATTTTGACAAGTATTTGACTTGTATTTCCAAGACAAAATTTTCTTTTACAAATTCTTTAAACAATGCCTTTATGACACTTCTTAGCATGACCCAAAAACATGTGAAACATTTGAAGATATGGTGGCAGCAATCATGATGAGTATTTTACTAATTTTATCGAATTAGAATCCAAACTGCTTTTTATATTCAATTGAATCAACTAATAGAAGTACATACATTCATATAAGTATGTATGTATATAGCTAAAATTTGAAACCCCAATGTTGTGTTGGGCACACAAAATCACCTGGAAAAATAAAAAACTATTTTATTTGTTCAAAAGGAAAAAACAAAAGGAAGAGCACCCACTAATCAAAAAGAATCAGAAGAATATCGCATGAAGCATTTACAATTCAGAATGCCTAAAATCATTTCTTTCCTTCCTACTACCTATCTAGCTTTAAAAATAAAAGCTAATCTCTACAGAGCAATGTAAAATTCCCATGATTATTTTCTTTGCTGCCGACCACTAAAGGATTTAGTAGGTCGTAGAATATTTCCAGATGATTGTGGTGTCCTCACAAGAATGGTTTGGGAACGTGAAACCATGTCAGCCATGGAAGGAGTTTGGTACGCATGCACAAAGCTGGTGGAGTCTGTGGAATCACCTCTTGCAGTTGCTCTTTGCCCTAAATGAGAGCTCATTCCTGATAGTACATAAGCTCTTCCAGATTCTTCATAAACACGTCGAGTTGCCATTCTATCCTGCATCTCCTTTAGTTCAGCAGAAAGAGAAGTACATAATGGATCACCGGCTTGAGCAGAAATAGTTTCAGATAATGCCCTTTGACATCTTTCTAGGACAGAAATTGCAGCAGTCAAATCACCACGTTCTGCTTCAACTCTAGCCTCAGCCATTGCCTCAGTAGCTTGAAATCTATTCCTTTGTCTATCTACTTCTATTGATACAACTTGATCTCTGGCCACATTAGGCCTCTGAATCTTCACTTCACTTGTTACATCCAAACCCTCCATTTTTGTGATAGGGTCACTATAAACACATGTAATGATCAACAATGACATCTCATCACTAGATTTCTCAACTGGAACATTGAGTGTCACTAAAAAGTCTCTTTCTTCTTCAGCATACAAATCTCCTACCTTTATAGAAGCCATTCTTGCATTGTTAGTCAATGTACTTTGGTAACTTCCTGCTTTTACTGAACTAAGTTGCAAACGAGACTGAGCACACCGAACTTCTACATGTAAATCTTGAACCACCACACTCAATAGTCCCCCAATACACTGAGCGAAAGCATCCTGAATCACTTCCTCAGCTTCAATAAACGAAAATGTGCCTCCAGAAATCTCAGAGATGGAATGCATCAAAGTAGCATCATGATCAACACCAAAACCAAATGCATGCACTGGTATTTTCAAACCTTCGCCGTTAGTACGATGAATGGAGTTCGGAACAAGTGACTGATAACCTTCTCCAATACCAGCCGTGGTACAAATATTATGGGTATCTTGTCCATCAGTTAGTAACATGATACCGCCCACTGGATTCTTCCATCGACGGTCAACAAACACCTTAACCCCTTTCTTCAATCCTTCAGCAATGTCTGTTCCACCATTTGGAACCAAAGCGTTAATTACACGCAATGCCTGTTGTCGCCCAGCATCATTCATCCGTCGTAGAGGGAAGATGCGACGGGCTGTTGATGAGAACGCAATGATAGAAAGACGGTCTGAGGAACTCAGATTTTGTATGACAAAACTCATAGCTTGTTTCAGCAATGCAATCTTTGAACCAGTCATGCTACCACTTATGTCAAGAACTGTGACAAGATCAACACGAGCACGCGAGGTCTCAACTGAAGGTTCAACATTGCTCCTGCCACCATTTTGTTTGATGGAATAAGGGGGAGCCTTAAGATGAACCAATACAGTAAAGTTATTATGAGAGTCTGATTTTGAAACAGCTGAAACTTCAGGATATGTTGTGATCTCCATTCTATTTTCTATGCTATGATCAACATCATTAACATGGTGAGTAATTGAAGTTTGTTGATCCAAGACTTCATCATCATCGTCAAAGATAGTTGGTTCTGTTATATTATGACTATGATTAAGACGTGACGAACTCTGCCGAACTGTACCATTCTGTCGCGAGGAAGAAAGTCTCCGTAGTATACCTGACCAGGTGTCACCTCTTGGTTGAGAGATGTCATGGGACACATTGGATGCAGTATTTTGAAAAGGAACTTCTTTCCATTTTGCTCTGCAAACAGGGCAAATCTGATTCCCATATCTTACATTAGATGTGATGCATTGGAAATGGAAAGAGTGAGAACATTCTGCAGTAAAAATGGCCTGCCCCTGCCCTGGTTTCATTGCATTCAAGCATATTGCACATGTTCCCTACATAATGTAAAAGAAAGAAAGAAAGAAAAAAGTGAGGAAAATAAAACCCGAAGTGCTAACGTTAAGGACAACTGATACACAGAATATATATAAAATGTTATCAAGAAGTTTCCTAGTAGACATTAAACAAAACTGTACAAACTTTGTACCCACAAACCAAGATGAAATAAAACCATGTAGATGATATCATTTAAAGCATTGTTTAAAACCTTATTCAACAATGCTTAGTAGAACCAACCATGTTGATATAATCTAACCCGTACACCATTCCTTTCCTTAGAATGCAATTTAGATAACAATGCTATTTGTTACAGAATTTTCTATACAAAATTGTTATAAAAGCTTAATGGCCAGTCATAATTGAAAGGGGGAGGGGAGCAATCTTATATGGTAAACAGGCATTTTTTTCATTTGAATTTTTTTTTTAACAAACAAAAAAAAAATTGTATCATTCAGCATTTCACATTTATAATAATCATCACACAAAAATCAGTAACAGAAATTGAAGATGTCAAACATGACTTCATGGATAGTGGCCATCTTGTAGACAAGCATCCAATAAATCACAATATTTTTTTATTTGTAAATTGTTTTAAAAGAAGTTTTTGTGTCATTCAGCATTTCTCTAACTTTATAATCATCATCACACAAAAATCAGAAATAGAAAATGAATATGTTACACATGACTTCATGGAAAAGTGGCCATCAATCCAACCAATCCACCATCTACATTAACCAAGGCACCAAACTTTTAAAAGAAGGAAAAAAAACCAATTTAATTATTAATCATATAAAGACAATACTATGTACTTTTAAAATATATAAAATATCAGATATTGAATGTTATCAGTTGTTTTCAAAATCCGTGAAGCTGAGCAATTAAGTATCCTGTATCTATAGATAAATACAAAAGTCACTATTAGATTATTTTGTCCAATAGTGACCACCCCTCTTGTCTTGATGCAGGTCCACCACAAAAACCACTGTATAAAAAGATGGAATAGAATACTATCTTTACCAAAAACACCCATCACTATTACATGACTAATTACGTCAACTATAGGATTCCCTGACAAATCTACAACTCAAGCATTAAGTTTATACAAAAAAAGAAAAAAGTCAGCGTTTGGTGGTCATACATATTGATGGCATCAAGGAAAAACTAACAACAATCAGCCTACCATTTTCAGCAAAGTAAAGGTGATACGCAACTCTAAATATTAATTGAACATTTGAAAATTTCGATAAATTTGACAAATAAAGTGTAATAATATATAAAAATATCATCAAAAGAAAGGAGAAATCAAAGATGATTCCTTCATTCACACTTTTCAACAAAATTAATAATAAAATGGAATGGAAGGAGATTTAATGAAGTGGAATGGAACAATTCTTTTTCTCCATTCCAATTTTCCAATCAACAAGTTCATGTCATTCTAATCTGTTCCATTCTATTACATTTCATCATATTTCATTCGGGTAAGCAACTATTTTGATCCTTGAATATGTGAGACACTATCATTACCGTCTCCAAATGTATCAAAATTGCAAATACATTCCTAAATGTCTCTTATTTGTAATTAAACAGACACTTGAGGATGTTTTGCAATTTCAATATGTTCTAGGACTAAAATAACCTTGTCTCAATGTCTCACACATTCAGAAACTAAAATGGTTGTTTACCCTACTTTATTCCATTCAACTCTTTTACATTTACATATTCAACATAGCATACCCACATATCAAAATCCAAACTTTTTCACTGTTTGAAGCTGGATTTTCCACAATCAACAGTAAAAAATGATGTTTTTTACTCCATAGGGTCAACACTCCTCAAAATCAAATCAACTATGGTATACACAGACAGTGTAAATCTTTTTTACAAATAAATCCAATCAAATCACATAAATATTTGTGGAGATATTTTATGAACCAATGTATAAAAACGACATTATAATGAAATTTGATTGAATTCATGCACAAAAATAATTTTACACCGTCAGTGCATTGAAATGAATCCCTTGTCAATTACACAACCACTTTTTCACATAAACTAAACAACTAGTTCATAAAGGGTACAACATACATAATAGCTGCTATGAAAGTGACATTTCCACCACCGCCATAAAACGAATAATAAAACCAATACAACACATCACAATCACACTCTTATGTAATCCATTACTATCCCCAAAAGTAAAAATAAAAAATAAAATTAAAAATTAAGAGAAAAAATTAAAAAATTAACCCGTGAATGTGATTACAACCTAATAATTACATTACATGCAAATTAGTCATCAAACTCATCATTATAATGATAATAATCACAGAATATCATAATTTAAACAAAATTAAATTAAATTAACCAAAGCAGTGAAAAATGAAGAGAATCGAGATTGATTGATGAAAATGCAAACCTTGGAAGAGGAAGAGGAGGAGAGACGGAGACCGGAGGAGGAAGGTGTCGGAGTGGAGGGACGGCGACCGGAAACACTGCCGGAGGTGGAGGAGAGACGATCGGAGATGGAGGAAGAAGGTTGATCGGAGGTTTTGGGAAGGTGAATACAGGTTTTTTTGAAGCCAAGAGCGAGCTTGAGTTTTCGCCATTTAGATTCCATTTTGCTACGAAAATGGTTGAAAAAGCGATGGAAGATTGAGATTGTAGTAATGGCCCACAATAGTCACAGGAGGGAGGGAGGGAGGGAGGGAGAGAAGAAGAAAAGAGAGTTTTATTATTATTATTATTATGTTATGGGTGATTTAATGGGATGGAGATGATGAGTGGATGGATATTAATGTTATTATTATGTTTGTTGACAATTTTCAATATCCATTGAGTTATATTTATAACCAAAAATTTATTTTTTAAATTTATTCAATATCTATTGTATTTGGTCTATCATATATATCAAATACATCAAATCAAATCTTATTAATTTATACATTTTTTTAATGCATATGATAGTAATAATAATAATTAATTATACATTTTTCCCTTAAAACATAAGGGTCATGTTAACTTGTGCCCTAAGGTCACATGTTAAGCATTAATTTCATTCCATTAATTAATAGTAAGAATTTAATGAAAAAAAATTAGTATAAAACATTTTGAGCAATAAATTAACACAATTTCCAATACATAATTTCTATTAGTGGAATTCTTAACATGTGTTCTAAGGGCGCATGTTAACATTTTCCAAAAAATAATTATACATTTATTACAAATCTTTTGACCACATGTATCAATAAAAGTTAATAGTGTACTTAATGTGTCTATTTTACATATAAATATTATTAAATGATTATTTATTTATACGTATGTTTAATTTTACTTTTTATATTTTAAGAATAGTTAATGGTATTAATTAGGGGTATATTTGGGTAAAATCCAACTAGTCATTTGAATATGTGCTTAAAATCAATGACGGAGGGAGTAAGAGAGATTGTGGGTGTTACCGTGAAACGGTATATTCTAGGAATCACTTGAGACAGGTTGGTATTGCTGGCATAATATAATGTCTCTGATAATCCAAATTTTGACCTCAAGATAAATAATATCTTGTCAAAATTGTTTCCCCCAATAATAAACTCAAATTCTTCCGAACAATTTCTCTTTCGAGTTCATTAAATATATACTTGAGCCAATTGCTTGGTTCACATTATTATTACTAGCGAAAAGACAGGCAATCACGTGCTCGTTTTTTCGCTCTTTTTATTGCGTTAATGTTTGAAAACTATGAACGGTGTTTTTTAAGACATTTTAATTTTGATTTAAACTAAAAATATAAATGTTTGTTGCTTTCAAGTTATATTAAACCAAACTAACCATGATTATCTATTTCAATGACACCAACAATATAACAAAAAAAATATAATCTAAATTCTTTTTTTAATGACATCAACAACAATCTTTATTATAGAAAAAGTTGTTTAAGAATATAATTAGGATAATGAAAAATAAAGTATAAATATGTTTATCTAGTTTGTTACATTTTTTAAATGATAAAGGGAAAAAAGAAAAAAAAAACACACACACACACACGGGGTTTCTTGGGCTGCCCCCCACACACACACATATATCGTGTTTGTTACATTTTTTTTAAGGCATAAGATGGAGGTTTCCCGGGCTGCCAACCTAGTTGGTCCACACACACACACATATATCGTGTTTGTTACGTTTTTTTAAGGCATAAGATGGAGGTTTTTCGGGCTGCCAACCTAGTTGGTTTGTCGGTGTTTCCTTTTGATGTCTATCCTCTCTCCTTCCCTAGTAAAAAATAATATTTTTTTTTTAATATTTAAATTTATTCTTATCTATTTGTTACATGTGTTATTATTTGTATTGAAAATTGATGACATTTTTGGAAAAAGAAAAAGTCAGTCCAAAAGTGTTGAAAATGGTCGTTTTCTTTATATATATATAGTATATATTATTATTGATATTATTATTATAGAAAATAATTTAAAAAAATTGATACTAACTTTTTTGTTATTATTATAGAAAATAATTTAAAAAATTGATACTAATTTTTTTAATGCATATTATAGTAATGTTTAAAATACTAATATTAATTATACATTTTCCTTAAAAAAAAGTAATTATACATTTTTCCCTTAAAAAATAATTAGACATTTGTACACTCCATGTCTATTATTATAAGTCGTTTGACCAATTTTATATATATCATGAAAAGTTGATAGTGTGGTTAATGTGTCTATTTTATATATAAATACTATTAAATTATATTTTATTTATATATGTATTTAATTTGGCTTTTTTGTATTTTCGGAGAAGTTAATGGGTGGCACTTCCATGACTTTTTTACGGGAAAGTCATGTGACTTTTGCTTAATCTCGTCCATCGGATCAATCATACGCTTCAAATCACGACACATGTATATTGCTTTTAAAAAAGAAAATCAAAACTGGTATCCTGAACAGAAAAGAGAGAACGCCAGTCTTCTAACCCACTTTCTCCCTTTCCACTTCAACCCCAAACGCAACACCACCTGTTTTCTCCACCCATATTTCTGTAAGTTCACCTGCCATTATTGAATTGATGATTGTTGCATCACTATTATTCCATTCATGACCATTGTGGCATAACCATGATTTCTTTAATTTTCACCTACATGTCTCAGGCAATACAAGTCAGTTATCTTCTTTGATAACAAGCCTGTTTGCAATTTTCA
>Ga0315914_1003531_pt1 | contig 23715 bp, 12 predicted proteins | sample MpolenodulesMG_FD_203920 | JGI IMG/M metagenome (GOLD analysis project Ga0315914, IMG submission 203920) | Medicago polymorpha root nodule microbial communities from Los Angeles, California, United States - elongated nodules | ecosystem: Host-associated > Plants > Roots > Nodule | place: USA... | reverse complement strand
GATTATGTTTGGGATGGTGAATTTGATTGAATTTGAAATGGAATTAGGGTTTAGAAAAAGGGTTCAGATTTTTGTGTGAAAAGGAATTAATTGATTTGTAATGGTTTGGTTTGGTTTGGTTCGGTTCGTAACAATTAATTACGGTTAACAACGGGTGAAACCATTGCATGATATGATTGAATGTGAGCAGTTCTACATGTTCCCTCTTTTAATTTTAATAAATCTGAACCACTTATTTAATCTACTGGTGTTTTTCTCGTGGTTCACCGGTGAGGGACCTAATTGGACCCTCACCCAAGAATCCACTTAGATTTGTATTTATATTTTGTTTAAAATTATTAAATTTTGTTTAAAATTATAGATATAAATATTTTGGTGTTTTATATTGTAACAAATTATATTTATATTTTTTATAAACAAAGTTGTTCATTGGGAAGCGATTTGAGAGGAAATTGAATTGGTGGAGACGACAATCCTTCAAGGTACTGCGATCTCGTAATTTTAATTGAAATTAAATACTTTAGTTAGTGATTGACGCATGTTTGTTTTTATTGACAGGTGTAGTTTGATTTAGTCGAGCCTCCCTCTTCTCTGTATTCTCCAACTCAAGAAGAACCCTCCTTTTCATATACGCTCTATCCTTACGAATAATATTTAAATTTATTCAAAATCTAATTTATTCTTCAACTTTGCCATTCAGCCCAAGTGCAATGGTATGCTTCTCTTCCTCCTTGAATTAGAATTAGTTATACTGAATAATAATACTATTCTGATTTCTGAATAATGTAATGTTTGAAGAAGACTCTCCAAAAAGACAATCATGAATTGGCGTATCTTACTGAGGCAGCCAAAGTTAAATTTCAATATCATAACACGAAAAAGTATCTTTTAAACACACTCAAACCAAAAGTGAGGAAGCTGCATCAAAAGCATACTGGTTAGTAATTTATCATTATCCATACAATGCTCTTCTCATATGTTGATACTTTTTGTTAGTAATTTTCTACCACATGCTGTAATGCCATTTTTGGTTTGGAGATTCTATAAAAGGATACAAGAGAACTATAATGTAGAAAGTCAAAACATTAATGTAGAGAATTGTGTATCTGAGAAGGATGTTCAGTATGGGAGGGCAGGAATTTAGGTCGTAGTCTCACTACATTGGGAGATTCTTAGTGTCTCGAATTACCTAGGCTATTTCTAGCATGGAATGATGGAATGGCCAACACCATTTCTAGCATGTTTTTCACTCCTCACCTCACTACTCTCGTCTTCTTAACCTTTATCACTTCCATACCCATTCTGTTAGGATTCTTTATTTTCCCTTTTTACCAACTCAGTACACTTCTCATTCTGCCCATCCTCTTATGACATTATCTATCTCTTGTGCCCCTTGCTATCTCTTTCTAGGATAAACATGAGTTGTGGTCCTAGTTTCTTGTTTTTTTACCACCCATGTTAACTTTATCCATTTGTTCTCATCTCACATGTTTGATACTTGCCTGTGCCATCATCTCAAACTAGAAGGTGGAGTCGAGGATTTTAAATTGGGGGTGCCAAACATTTCATGTAGTGAAATTTTTTCAAAGAAAATAAACAAAAAATCTAAAAGGAATATAGTAAGGGTCAGATAGGTGGTGTTAACTGTCCACACTATATAGGACTCTATTTTTGTTTGGACTATTGACAGGAGGCACACAAATTATGATTACGTAAACTATATTTACCTTTTTGGTTAGAAAACTTGTTGTTGATTCTAATTGCGGCACTTCAATTTTGAAAGACTATATTTTATTGTTGTATGGATGTGTGCTAAGATTAGAAGGGATAATATTAGAAATGAAGAGAGACTATATTTTAACATAAATGGTTTTATCTGTTTGTTTTCAACCCTTCTATTCATGCTGATGGTTTGGAGATTTTTTTTCCTCACTACTTTAGGGTTTCGAGTAAAATTCCATTCTAGCATCTTTTACTGATTCTTGATATATTTGTTATTTCTCACATGACTGTATGGGAAATGCATGAAAATATTTTTTCCTCGCTACTCGACCTTTTCATTTTTCTTCGTTGGGGAGTAGGGGACGATAAAATGTCATGCCTAAAATTTAATGATTTTAGGTTTATTGTTAATTATTTTTATGTGGACGAAAATGAATATCTATTGTATACATTGGCATGATCCATGATCACAATAATGAGAAAATATACTACTGACAAGGAAAAAAAAGAAAAAAAAACAGAGAAGAGGATCACACATATTTGTATTTTACGTTGATATGAATTTTTGTTTGGGGAAAATGGGGTAACAAGTATCTTATGTTTCATATAAACAAATATCCTAGAAATCACCTAATATTGTCATATTATGATACAAAGGAAAACAGGTGAAGATGGTACAAGAGAACCGTGAACTTTCTTGGGATGTGCTTGATATCATTTCCAAAACACTAGATTTTGATGACCACTTTCAATTTGCTGGTGTGTGCAAGAATTGGAGGGCTTTTCATAAAATTTACTCGAGAAATTTCTTTCTTGGCATCCCAAGAACCTTTACTTCTTCAAATTTCGTGTCATCCTAAGGGACCATTTTCCTTTATTAGCATACCCGACCAAAAAGTTTATTGCTCGAAGATGAGGAAGTACTTCTTCCACTCTGCTTATGTTACGATTTCTAGCGGATATTTTATCATGGCGGGGTACAATGATAATTCATTTATGCTAATGAATCCATTTACAAGAATAAAAAAGGTAGTCAATACCCCTACTTCTAAAGTTAAAAATTCTTATGGAACTAGACGTGCCTTGCTTGCTTTTGGCAAATGCTCCGAGGAATTTGTCTTGGTGGTTTTATGTAATTATTGTTTGTATGTCTATCAATCTCGAAATTTAGATTGGGTTGCTTATTCGAGGAAGGAAGTTCCAGAGACAATTCTTGATTTTGTGGTTTTGCATAATATAATATTGTCGTCACTGACAAGGCCAACATAGGGGTGCTCAGCTTGAATTCAGCAAGTATTAAATTTCTAAAACTGAAGAGTACTCCTGGAAGCTTTTGCTTTCACACTAGATTGTTTAATTGTGATGGGCAACTTTTAGTGGTTGAAGTAATGTCCAATGAAATAAGTGATATCTACAAGATAGACTTCTCAACCATGAATTACGTCAAACTGAAAACTTTGGGCGACATTGCATTATTGTGTGTTTCATACAGAAGTTGTTATGCATTGAGCAACCCCAGCAGGTGGGGATATGAAAGCAACTCTGTGTATATCATCAATTCTCAATCTACAAGATGTAGTGTGTATTCGGTTGGTAATAAAAAATTGCAAAAGCACATTACACTTTCAACTCCTAATGGAACAAGTTCCTTCAAGTCTGATTATTGGGGTTTCAAGTCTGATTGGTATTTTAGACATCAACATTTAGAGGTAGATTATTCTCTAGTTGAGTAACTTGTATATTGCTCATTTTTTACCTATATCTGTGTTTCCACTTATTTTCCTTTAGTTTGCCAATAATTTGATTAGGGCTTGAAAACTTGTAGTGGTTTGTAGTTTAACTATTAGACAAGTATTGTGAGAAAAGAATACATCGATTGGTATTGAGAATAATTCAGTTATCTATTAATTTAGAATTGAATGTGCTGGAGATTAATAGGTTTGTTTACTTTGGTGCTTTATGTTTCATTTTTATTGATGCAATAGAATTAAAATATGCACGGGAAAACTTTTCATGATGCATTTTATAGGACAAAAAAAAAAACATTTAAAGCCTAGTGAAGATTACTCTGAAGCATCAAATCAGTAGACCATGCACAATGCGGAGGAAAGTTGGGGAGGGCAATTAACCTAAAGCTTAACAAGGCATCAATATTTTACACAGTTTTTGGTCTCCGTAAATATACAGTAATATATAGTAAATTTTGTTTTCAATACTTATAAAAAAATGGACATGTTTTGGTTAGTTTCAGCACATACTTTAGGTCTTTGTAAAATTAAAATTTGTTTAATTATACCTAAATTTTTAAATTTTTGAATGATTTATTTTGCGAGTAAATAAGCAATCACCCCCTCGAAAGTGCAACTTTAATAAATAAAAAACCTGACATTTAAGAAACTTCAATTTCCCCCCTGAAATTGTCAAACGTTAGTCAACATATGTGACGTTTCACTGTTTTGTGGCACTGCCATGTGTCAATATGTCATGCCATGTCACAAGGGTAAGTTTTTTTTTTTCATTTTTAAAAAACAAAAACAAAAAAATGTCCCCTAAAATTGATAAAAATCAAGCAAATTGGTCCTATGACAAAAAAAAAAAAAAAAACTCTTCTACGCCCTATGACAAGCATCAACAGTAAATCCTTATTTGTTGACCCTTGTGTAGTATCTTGTGATTTGTGTGGTAAACATAGAGATTGTGATTTGTGTGGTAAACATAGAGAATGAAACATTAATCTTTGTCTAATAATAGAGTTTGAGGTCTAGATGTTTAGTTTGGATTATGAACTAAGGCTGTATATATGTTGTGACGTGCAAAGCCATTGAGTCAAAATTCAGACTGAGCCTATTTTGTGCACCTTTGACGAATCCTTATATGGACTACATTTTTTGGCGCTGTAAACTTCAAAGAGTACTGCTCTTTACCCAAACTGTTTTGCTCATTCCCAAAATAAATATCTATATTGCCCCTGCGTGAGTTAGCTCACGCTGCGTCGTGAGCGTGAGTAGAGTAGAACGAAAAGGCCATTCATCTCTTCTTCTTCATCGTTGCCTTCGTTTACTTCACTTTTTCTTAAAAACAATGTCTTTTTCCGATTGCCGATAGACTCGTATTGAACTTTATTGCACATAATACTCTTTTCCCTTGCTGGCGGATTTTTATCATAATACTCTTTTCCCTTCGTTGAATTTAAGAAGCTCACGTGATTTTTTTGTCAGAAGCTCACGTACTCTTTAATTCATGATTTGTATTGGACTTTATGCACATGTAATTTTTTGTCCTTGACGAGGTCACCATGCCTTTTCCTGAAAACTCTTGTGCTCTTGAACTGTGCTTTTGTTTCAACGCGAACGTGGGATTTTGTTTGTTTTTGAGCGTGACTTGGTTTCAACGTGAACGTGGGATTTTGTTTGTTTTTAAGTGTGACTTAAGTCACGCTGGGTATAATACCTGCGTATACCAGCGTGACTTAAGTCACGCTACTTTTTGCACGAGCGTAACCTAACTTACATAAGGGTAAAATGGTATTTTCACTTGGGAATGAGCAAAATCGTTTGAGTAAAAAGCAGAATTCAACTTCAACAACAAACTGGTTTGCCTCTATAATTTATGGCTTGCATGTTCATTTTACACATTGTATTTATTGGATTCATTTCTTGTTTGGTAGACATAGCTATTGTATATTTTATATGAACAGACCTCGCATTTTAACATCAACCAAAACATTATGTCCAAGATTCATGATTGAAATGTGCACAAAATAGGCTCAGTCTGAATTTTGATTTAATGGTTTTGCAGGTCACAGCATATTTGCAGTCTTAGTTGAGAATCCAAACTAAACTTCTAGACCTCAAACTCTATTGTTCATACTTGATTAAACTCAAGAGTACAATGTTTTTTTGTTTCAAGATTAAGATTCGCATAATAGCGATGACTTGAATTAAATAATAAAAATCATGACAAAGCATCATGAAGGCATCAACACGCGTAAAGACAATACAATGCAAAATTGGTAAAAATGAATTTTCAAGTGGCCAATGAAATAATAACCGGCATGCCTAAAGGAGAACATTAAAAGCTATAAGCAATGAGAAGATGCAATGGGTGGACAGTGCTATTCGCATTTGGTATACGGTTGCACGGTTGCTGTGGGTGGTGGGGTTGTAAGACCTTTAATAAAGTTAAGAAGTTTCTCATTTATTATTTAGCTTTTGCATTTTTAGTGACAATCTAGCTAACTCAGCATCTATCTATGTTTGTATTGTCACGAGTTTTTTGCCAACCACATGGTCATCTTTTATAAATGAGTACAGTTGATATTTTTAACATGGGGAAAGATGAGTGCTTAATGACCTTTTTAGATGTTCATTTTTAGATGTTGATATATGAAGTGTGAATAAGAGTCTCATGTTAAGATGTAGTTTACAATCCAACTTGTGTCGTTGTTCAGAGTTCAATGTGACAAGAGTTTTGTTGTTCTTACATTCATTGTTTCTTAGAAACATATGGAAATGACCAAAAAAACTCAGTGATAGTTAACTACCGCCGATTTTCTGTTTTAGGTTTTTTTGGGTCATTTCCATGTGTTTCTAAGAAACAATGGATGTGAGAACAACTTTCATGTGATAATCCTCGTGACTCCCATGATGACCATTAGAGGTATCAAAGTCCATCGTTTAACCAATTTCTTGTATAAAAAATCTACCTGACAAGGTGGGGCGGTGTATCCATTGATGCGAGTGTCAACAACAGTGAAAGTGTATGTGGATGAAATACTTATGTTTGAGTGAACAACATATACAAATCAATGAATGGCTTCACACTTGAGAGGAAGATTATTGATACATCATGTGTGAGTAAAAATCTTGTATTGAATGAAAAAATAGATATTAAACAATATTTAAATGAGATGATTTGAACACATAATACATCAAGATTTTATGTTAAAATTTGATGCCTAATTACTCGTATTGTTGCTCAAAATCAATATAATGATCACCAGACTCGAATCATGAGCCAAAATTAAAAACGGGAGGTAGTTGATTACATAATACAATAGGACTAAAATCGGTATAAATCAACATTAGGTATAAATCACGTAAGGGTAAATTGGATTTTCTCCCCCTCAAATGAATATAAAGAAATGCACATGTAACCCTATCCCTTGATTGTGAATGCACTCGCCTTATCCATATCTTGTTATATTCTTCATTAATTTTTTTTATCAGGATACTTCAAATAAATAAGTGATTTTTTTAGATAAAAAATACATTTTTTTTCCAACAAAATCCAAAACAAATGGGCCCAAGATCTCTCCATCAAATCACAATTTTTCTTTCGATAAAGTTCGAACACAATATTTTGTTTAGGAATAAAAGTTCAATTCTACACGAACAAACATAATATACGTGTATGTTTGTTAGAAATAAAAATGTAAAAAATAATATCCAATATAAGACGATTTAAATGAAGATATTTCGTATACTTAATTGTTTAAGGGGTTAAAGTTCAATTTCACCCAGATCAACGAATTTTATAAATGTTTCTTAAAAACTAAAATGTAAAAATAATATCTAATGTGTGACAATTTGAATGAAAATATTTAATATGTTTTAAGGGTTTAAGAGATGAAAGTCTACTTAAAAAAAGAAGAGAGATGATAGTCTAAATCTACTTTCTCCAACGTAATTTAAACATGTGTTTATTCAAAATTAAAATGTAAAATAATATTTAATATATGATGATTTTAATAAAAATATTTAATACTCTTAACAAAATTTAATATACTTTAATGTTTTTCTTGAGGGAAACTTGCTTATAGCATTTCATTGATAATAAGAGATTCAATACAATTGGGTATGTCATAGTAAACAGCAGGACTAGCTAGTAACGATGCTTTACTTAAGTTGATCAAAGTGCAATTTTACTTGGACCAATATTTTTATACATGTGTTTTATAAGAATTAAAATGTAATAATAATATTTAATGTGACAATTTTAATAAAAATATTAGTACACTTTACTTAAGGTTTAAGGGATCAAAGCACAAACCTCGTGAGCTTATCTCAGTTGGCAGGGACAATGCATAATAAATGCAAGGTCCGAGGTTCGAACCCCGGCCACCACAAAAAAAAAATGATCAAAACGCAATTCTACTCGGACAAACAGAATTTATACATGTGTCACTAAAAAAAAGAATGTAAAGATAATATTTAACATACGACAATTTAAGTGAGAACATAATCTATATAATAAACTATAACATTACCTCATAATCATTGAATGTTTCAATCAAAGCACATAAGGTGGCATCCCAAATCACAGGAAGTAACACAAATCTGGTTCATGCTCAGTCCAGTCTCCACTTGAAAACACTGATACATAGGATTCTATACAGAACTTTAATAAACAAACAAAATGGATTATAATGTGCTTAAATTAAATGTACACATGGACCAACAGGAAAATCGGACAGGCAACATTATATAACCCTTAATCATTGTAACTCAGGCTTCCTAAAGTAACCCCTACTAAGACCCTATTTTTGGATAAACAACTTAACTAAACACTTACCAATTAAACGTTCAGCATATAAATACTTGTATATAAGCTATTCCTATAAAATAAAAAAAAATACAAATAAAGCAATACTCTCAATTTCAAATCATATAAAATAGCGGTTTGCTCAAACTCTACTCCGCCAAAGTGCTATAGTACTGCTAGAGCCTCTGTTTGACCGCATTATGTACTATATAGCGTATTGCAGAACTATAGCTATATGTTCAAATTGTGCTACACTATAACGACACTATAGTCACCATTTTATAACACTGATATGAAATCAAACTATTTTCGTATAAGTTATAAGCCGTTTTTATAAGTTATCCTGAAGAGCTTGAGGAAATAAGCATAAAAACAGCTTATGGACGTGACACAAGCTGTTTTCATAAACCCTCCCAAACAGTTTCACAAGTTGTATGTAGATAAATTCAAATAAGTCAATTCAAACAACCCTAATTCAAGCTAACATAACTGAGCATAATTTACCATGGCCATGAGAATTAAAACATTGCATCCATTTTACTTAATACCAATGTCAATACTAAGTGAAGAATACATTTTAAAATAAAAAATGGTATTATACTAGTGTAAGTTGCCACAAACCGGGCCTCAAGTGAGAACTTAACTTTCCTTCTAGTACCAAATTTTTCAGTGTAAAACATTACAGAATACAACGAAGTTTTCTAAAAAAAATTATATTTTGATAAGTTTTTTGGTTCCAAGTTAATACATATGAGCTAAACATAATGTACTAAATGAAGTTCTAATAAACACGATTACCATCGATCCATAACCACATCATTGCCAAATTCTCCATCTTCAAGTTGCCCACCTTCTCTATGAGAATCACGATGGTCTCTCCTGTGTCTCTTGTGCCGACTTTCATCGGATTCATGACCAGAACCATGCTGCTCCATTTATCCCCGAACAAAAAATCAGCACATTCAATCAGTGAAACAATAATTGACAGCAGAAAAAACATAAAATGGTGAACATTGGTTAAAAACAGACAAGTAATGAATCTGCCTACCCGTCTGGATTTCTTGCGGTCGCTGCTGTGACCGTGAGATTTCTTGGTTCTCTCTTTATCAGTTTCGTGAGAAACATGGTCCGGACTTTGATGCTGCTTCCTTTTGTTTTCTTTAGAGATGTGGACCTCATTTAAGTCCACACTGTCACTGTCTGTTCTATCCCTCTTATGCGTCTCCTCTTTCCATCTTTCACGCCCTCCCTCTTTTTCCCTTCTCTGCTTCGATTTCCTTCTTTCTCTTTCCTCCCTATCTTTCTCCTTCTTTGCCTATACAAAATTATATTTCAGAACTTGTTAGCTACCAAATGAATACATTTTTTCACCAAAGATAATGCAACCACTGCAAGTGAGTCCAATAATGAATAGTAAAAATCAGAAGGATATTCTGTTGTTTTAGAAGTAAGCTTGCCTATGTGGATTGGAGAACAGTAATGTAAAAGACAGACGTTAATACTTCCCAAAGCAACAGAGTACATATCTGAAATCATCTCACATATTCTGGTAGGTTACCAACAGTTGTAAATTTGAAAAATATTTTGCAGATATTCATATTATTGTGACTCGCTTAGTATTTGGTAAGAAAATTTGCATAGTATCATTTCCTGATCATTGTAAATTTGCATGGTATAGTAAGAATTATGAATAGAAAATTCCCGATGCCTTAACAGGTATTCAGCAAAAAACAAACACAGCTATATGCTTTCAGCATATGTATAAATTGGTAATAATACAGACAGAATCAATAAAGAAAATAATTTTTGTAGTCATTGGAATTAGAAAGCAATTGACAAGATGACTAATTGTCCGCAATGAATTAGCACTCCTTTTCTTCCTTCTTTCCCCTTTTAATTGTCTGAGGGATTTGAACTTCATATGAAGACAGTTTTAATTTTGTGTGTAAAAGATAATGAATGAGAAACATAAATCTAAATTCTCAATTATGGATGAAATGATCAGAATTCATACCCTTTCCTCTTTCCGTTTCCGCTCATTCTCCTTTACCTCTTCTTTCAGTTGTGCAACATACACCTCAAACATTTGCTTGCTGAGGCTCACATCTCCAATAGATCTAGAAAAGCATATACAATCAGTAAAAATTAAAATCAGGAACAAGAATATTATTAAATTAGGATGATATTAGAAATATTATAATTTCACTTATACATTGAATATATAATGACCTCAAAAATATTTAAAAGAGGAAAGGAATATTTATATTTCATGCTTAAAGTTTTCGTAATTCAGACCTGAACTCTTGGCTATCTTCAAGAAGTGGCCTAAAGTCCTCCCACTTTGAAGACTCAGTAATGTCCTGCAACAATTACGCAAAAGATAAAAATACTTATTTCCCATTCATTAACAACGCGACAACACTTATTAGTCAATGACCGCAATACCACACCTTGGTAGAATATAGTAAATGGAAGAAAGCATCTGCAAGACGTTTACGCTTCTTAGCTTCCTTCTCCTCCTTCTCCCTAGCTCGTTCCAGTAGCTCGTCAAACACTAACTGCAGGATAGCACAGAATCAGACCAGACACGGATAAGGGATATTTTCCAAATAAAGAATAATTAGAACTAGACTTAAGAAAGAAAATCAGACCAGACACGGAGAAGGGATATTTTCCAAATAAAGAATAATAATTAGAACTAGACTTAAGAAAGAAAACTTTCTTAAGAGATGGGATATCTTTTAAACGCCTTACCATAATGAATCAAGTTTGAAGAAAATTTAGGACAGTCACTCACCATGGTAAACTACTCATATTCATAAGTCGAAAGTTTGATATGAAAAGTGTAACTTCAGACTGTTTCCAGTCAGTCGTCATAAAAAAACGCTTCCAAAGGTTTTTCTATTAACTGCTATACTGAGAGAGAACACTCGCTGGAACTAATTGACCAACAGAATGAAGTTTCATGCCAAGTGAAATTAAGAACTTCAGCATTTTATAACGTCAACCAACATTTCATAGGATGGGCAAAGAATGCCTGCAAGTACGACCTAGATATCTGCTCTCAATAGAAACCTCAAGTATAAAACAAATCAAGCTCGAACTATGGAATACATGAGAGCAGATATCTAGGTCGTACTTGCAGGCATTCTTTGCCTATTATGCCAAGGAGTTATGAAGACATGAGGAGATTTGATGGTTTGAGGTTTTATGGGTGATGGCCTACTTGGTTGGCTGTACTGTTATTCAATGGTACTTTCAGATCAATTAATCCCAGAGAGAGAGAACTTGGCTGCAGCTGTAGTTTGTTAGGAAAAAAAGTGCATTGAACAGGTTCAACTGGTAGGAGTGAACAGTGGATAGGGGTGAGGAGCTGGCCCGTGCTCCCCCCGGATTGTTGAGGCGATTCAGGCATGAGTTGTGTAAGTGATTTAAGCTCCTTACAAATCCAATTTGATTTACAATTGAGAATTTCATGTGGTGGATTCATGAATAAGGGAAAGATGAGGTGAAGGCTGGTTACAAAATAATTAGTTCAGGAGACCTTTTATTATTCATTAGAGACAATTGGACAATCGGTGCAGGATCAAAATTAAGTATTCACCCCAGTGAACTGGGTCCGCATACAAGAAGCTAATAGAGAGAAAATGATATAATACAACCAAAATAATGGAGAATCTTATGATGGTGGTAATGGTTATGGAGAAGATTGAGAGGAGATTGAAAGTGGGAAAGGAGGTGGAGATACGGTCCATACCAAACCATCCAGACAACATGTTGTGGCCTTGTGGGTATTACATGGAGATGGTCTCTGTTTCTAAGGACTGCATCCATGCAGGGGAGGTGCGTAAGTTCTTGAAGGAAGAACTGAGCTTTGATCTCTTACTTGGGCCAATAACTGCAAGAAAGGGTTCATGAAAGGTGTGGTTTGAGTGGTGGCCCAATGAAAGGACATTGATGGCTACAGAGCCAGTGTTCGTGGGGCAAGGAGGTATAAGTGCTGTATTCCTTTGGAGAACTAATGAACCCAGCTCAATTTACTAAACATGAAGAAAAGGTGGAACTTAAGCTGGCAGAGCTGAGATTGTTTAGCTTCACCCCGGCAGCCTACATACAAAACCTTGTATCTTAAGATATAGATCTCGGATTAAAGTGGAACTTGTCTCAAATGAAATTTGAAACAGAAGGAGATAAATACAGTTGGTAAAAATTTCATGATTTTGGGATAGCTGAGGTAATCTCAGTTTGATTAAAAAATCAGACCAAGTGCTATCACAGAAACACCCTGACAGCCTTCATGTGAAAAATTATATATTGATCTGTAGAACCTAATTTAAGGTGAAACTAGAAGCACTAGAGAGGTGACAGTTGTTCCTCCACTTGATCAAAATTTCAGATATTTTGAATCCTTGAAACAATCTCGGCCTCTATCCAAAGTTTTCATAAATATAGTTATAATCCTGATTTGGAAGGCGGTCTTTGTAAGTGTTATTAAAATTGGTTTACTTAGATGTATGAGAATTACCACAAGGGGGCTAAAAATAAATCAGATCGGACAGAATAAAATGATTGATATGATAAATATTAAAACCAAAACTTGTCAAGAGTAATAAATGATTAGGTGATCAGCTTACTTACTTATCAAAGAGACTTACGATAATTATTCATGCTTAAAATTGAGCTTGTGATAATGATTTAAAAAAAATTATTTCACGGTTTATACTTTAAAACTTGTTTTTGGATTTATGGATATAAATATAAGTAAAAGGATAAACCACAAGTTCAAGCATAACTGTGATGAAAAGCCTGAGACACCATTCATTGTACAACACAAATTTGCAATTGGTACCGAAATGGTAAAAAAACATATACCCATGGATGTGTGTCTTTGTCACTTGTGCACCTACCTTTAGGTTGGAATCAGATATGGGTGGAGAGCTAATGTGTTCTGATAAAGCTGATTTGAAGTCTTCAAAAGTCCAGGTTGATAACAACGTGATCTGAGAAGTATGATCATCGTATATGTCAGAAAAGGATTTTTAAGCAGAAACCACAGAATAAATCTTTCATACCTTCGCCGACTTCACTGCATCTTTTACTTGACTCTTTTCTTCTTGATACTGTAACATTAGAAAAGAAGGAAGATTAGGTTTTTATAAGAACAGTTTTTTTCAACTCCAAATGAGTCGAGGACAGGATGCATAAATGTAGAAGTCATTCAGCTCATATGAGTTAAGGAACAATGCTATCTTAACATAGTAAGAAATGTATAATGAAATTTATCATTTTCCCCCAAATTAACTTTTTTTGCCGAGTAATATTTTAAATTCATTTAGGATGGTAAAAATTCTTGTGGGTGTGCTTCTAACTAAAATCATTTGATGCCTCATGATTTAACAGAAGAGAAATTAAAATTAAAAGTATCTCAAATGATGATTATTTATCTTGCCTTTATAGTAAATTCAAATTTAAGTTACTCCCAAGAGCATCTTAAAAGAAAAAATATATTTTGAGAAATAATCGTGAGGAAAGAATGAAAGGTACTCTGATGGTTCAGAACCAACTATAAAGACAATTGAGCATACTCACTTGTTTCTCCAGCTCTTCAACAACGTCTTCAAACAATTCTTTTGGGGTTGAACCTGAGGTGTTTGACGCCACTGCTAGATAGGCGGGTAAGTCTTTTACCTACAGGACCGCCAAAAAAAACATCATCATCGCTGTAAAATAGTCTATCCAAGCTTCCAAGACAACAAATCACAAAATTAAAACAAGGTAACAATTTAATGAAAGAAAGCAGAAACAGAAAGAATATAGAAAATGTAAACAGAAAGATGAATAACCATAGTGATTGACGGTTAACCTGTGAATGATAATCACGCCAGTGAGTTTTTGCAGTAAGAATGCCTGAAGTGGTATGTTCATCCATCAATTTGCGGAATTCATCACGGTTTTTACGTTCCGTCTTTCTCAATTCTTCCTGTTTTGATTGAGAACAGAGATGAGATTATGCAATAAAATAAAGGAAGGAAGTAGAGTCCTACAACCACTTGTATAGCATAAACATAACAGCACCTTCTGTATCTTCTTCTGCTCTTCCTCTTCCTTCTCTAAATCACGCAAATAATCCTGGAAGATAAATATAAATTAGATTTGTTGGAAAATATCACTAATTTAGGGAGAATACAACATAAGATGTTGTTATAATTAGTTTCCATAGTTTCCTTATTTGTGATGTTTCCAATAAATATTGTAAACCTTGAATGTATATATGTTTGTGTTCATGTGTCTCTGTGTATGTGTATATAATTTGACAGTGTTGAGGGTTCCGTAATTTATTTGCCCGTCCCAAGATAAGACGAAAATTTCAATATTACAGAAGTTGAGAATCATGATAATAGTTTGCTTTAATTGTGAAGTAAAAAAAGAAAAAAAAAAGTTACTTGGAATATTTCCAAGCGATCAATTTTCTCAAGCCGAGAGCATCTTTCATCAGCCTCTAAGCGGTCTTGAACTTTTCGCCACTGCGTATTAGCCTACGGAGAAGATGATGAATGCATCAATAGAAATGTCAACATCACACAAGACCTTTAGAAACATAATGAATACAAAAACAGTAGTTACCTTTATAAAGTCACAAGATTCCAAAAATTTCCTGTATTCAACTGTATTACGCTTCCGTTCCTCTAGTACTTTCGCCCGTTCCTAATGAAAATTCCACAGGTTGATATTCACTAAAAGCATTTTAAAAGATTTGCAAATTTTAATGCATTGAACACAACCTAAAAAAAACTCCCTCACTGTCCCTTGTTCTACTCTTAACAAAAAAGAAAAGATTCCCTTGTTCTATCTACTAATAATAACATACTTCACCTCCCTTAAAAAAAAAAATAGCAAACTTCACATAGAGGTCCATAACATAATTTAGCTACAGCTTAGAATTAAGTAATGCCAAATCCAACAATTTATATTTGAATAAAATTTACCATGGGTTTGAAACCACGGTAACTAAATCTTGCTTATCTGGAAAACATCATATTTAAATCCTAACCAAGACAAGTGTGACAGATGGAGGAAATTTTAGTTGTACGCATGCAAATGCTGGAGACCAGTATTATACTACCAATGGAGCTAACACACACATGTAGGCTGAAGTTTCTGCCCAGAAGCAAGGCAAACATGGCAGATAATGACAAATATGTGCGCGTATAAAGGATAGGAAGTAGTGAAATAACCGGAAATATGTATGTAGGCTCTAAAAATGATTGAACAATTAGATAGTAGAATGCACCTTGTTTAAAAGTTCCTCCAAGAAGCTCTCAATCATATCCTTGCGATCTCTTTCTCGCTCGACAGCCTTGAAACGCTCATCATTTTCAAAAATAGCTATTGCTTTGCTGAGTTGATTTCCAAAAAAATTAAAAATAAATCTATAGCAAGATCCCATGTATATTTATTGAAAGATTAGGCCACTCTAAGTGTAGAAAAAAATAAATCCAAATATCATGAAGTAAAAAAGAAACCTGTATCTAATGGATGAAGTCAACTCCGTGGACTCCTGGAAAATAATTGTATGTATTAGCAATAAAATGCACAATCAAAGAAGTGACATGTAATATGTTATAAAGATATGACAAAGCAGATAAACCTACTTCCAACATTTTTCTAAAATCCTCCCGTGCTTTTTTGTGTTTCATACGCTTTTCCTCTGCTTCCTGTTTTTTCCTTTGACTTAAGTACTGAAAATAAAAACAGCAGCATTATCATCTCATAAACATAAGTTAATGATGCAGCACATTGGCCAAAATAGATTAGAGATAGCAATTTTGTAAGATTGCCAATTTACAATTAAAAGTGATATATCAATTTTGTAGGATTGGAAAACAAAGTATATAACCAAGAATATAGATCCCAGCAACCAATCCTTTCCTTAGTCTCTTAAACCTAATGTATTACTATATTCTGAATTCTGATAATAATAGCAATTAATTAAGATAGTAATTTAACATAATTACCTGTTTGAAAATGTTTGGACAAATGCAAAATTAGATTTATCAAAAGAGATGGAGGGGATTGTGGATATAAGTATAACAAATGAACAACAATTTTAGGATCGATATAATCAAGCCTAAATAAAGGAAATAGGAAGTCAAAGGAAGAATAGGAAGTCCCAAGAAAAGATGAAAATAGATTCCGACAAGTACAGGAAATTTAACCCGGTCTGAACTTAATTAGCCAAATTTTATGCTACCAGAAGGAGATTTTATTCGTTTTTTAAAAAAGTTCATAACAAGTCAAATATTCAAAAAGCATTAAAAAAAAAAATCCATACGAAGTGAATTATCTTCATAAAATCTTCCATCTTTAATATCTATATATTTGTGATCAATAAATATGAAAGAAGATCGATACTGAATGAGATAATGACAGATGACATATTTGAGCTAAAGTGAAGTGCAGGCAAGCGGAAAAAATAAACCAGTGCCAAGAGAAACGGGAGTAAAAGACCTCTCCATGGTTACATAAGAATTACCTCATTGAAAGCTTGCTTCCTCTCTCCGAGAGATTTTAAGGCACCATACCTTTTGTCATTAATTATTAATCGCATAGCCTGAACGTCAATGCCAAGCAAACCAAACAAACAGGAGAAACGTTCAAAAAGTAATAACTTATATAAATAAGTCAAGTAAAATATATCAATGAATTTAGATCACTATACCCGTTCCCAATTCCAGTCAGATCCAACATTTACAGACTCCAAGAGTGCTTTGAATGCATCTTTAGCTTCCTGAAAAGAAATATAGCATATGCTCAATGCCTAGGAACAGAGAGAGAGAGAGAGAGAGAGAGAGTTGACAAAATATTTCATTCTCATACCATCTTATTCGCATAAACTAAGGATTCTGGCTCAACTGACTTTGTTTCTGAGGCCACGTCATTAACGTTCTCCCCTATTGAATCAATTTTTCCATCCTGCATAAATAAAGATTTAATCAGCTTGCTAACCGCCAGAAAAAAAATTATCTAAGAGACATTAAGATTACAATAAGAGAAGCATACTTCTTTATCTTCTCCTAGAACTCCATCAGCAGAACCTACAGTATCTTGAGCTGAAACGTTACTGACGTCATTCCTACAACATTTTACAAGAAATAAATAAAATGACGTACCAGCAGACAAAAACGAAATCATAGAATGAACATGAAACTAGCAGCATAGGGAATACATTGGTGTTGCAGCAGTATTAATATCAGAAACAAAAGCTTTATCACTTCCCACGCTGGAATCTGATGGAGTGATAATATTTACGGGCACCTCGGGTTCATCCACTTTTGTTCCAGTTATAGCGATGGCAGTAGGAGAATCGCGTGATCCAGAAGTTATCTCAGATTGCAAATTACTTGGGGACATAGTAACAACTGGCGCAACTGAAATAAGACTTGATTGTTCGCCTTGAGCAGGTAAAGATGAATTATCTGCACTAGGCATTGCTTCAGTCACAGAATTTGTAGAGGGTTGAGTACAGGGAGTCAGTAATGGCTCAGGAAGTGTTCCGTTGACCATTGCCTTTCCAACTTGCTCACGGGCAAACTTGAAGCAAAACACAAATACAGGAAAGAAACATGAGTACAAAAACAAGTGGAACAAAATAACCTAGAATATTTTAAAAAAATAAAATAAATTGTTTTCAATGGAGGAAACCTTGAGTTCCTCGGGAAGTAACCACTTTGATTCCTTAGTGATCTTGTTGTAGTAATACCTACAAATTTTCAGAAAAGTGAAAAGAAAAATCAGTAACAAGCATTAAAACCAGAAGAAAAAGACAAATTAACAGAGCCAAGACGCACTTTCTTCCATCAGGACTCGTATACTCCTTCCAGTTTGTTGATGCGTCTACCCTCTAACAAAATGAAAAGAATGGAATAAGTGGATAGCTTATTATAAGGAGAGTTCCTTCTAAAGAAATAATTTGATAGGAAACAGCAAATCCAGGAAATAATTGGGCAAGGTAAAGGAACAATTACTAGCAAGCCAGCTGACATTAAGAACTTAGAAAACCAACCTAATTCTCCTTATATATTTATTATCATTCCTAAGCAAAAATATTAAGTTCATTGGCATATATGAATTTGTACTGCCTACTATTACTCTAGTCCCCAATCATTCAGAGTTCAGACCACGAGTAAATAATAATTTAACAAATATTTGCACATAATGGTCATCTGAAGATGCAAAAAATTTAGAGGCCGCATATTATAGTAATGCCAATTATATTCAGCTTCCACATTTTATATTTTTATTTCTCTTCCAAGTCAAACCTTAACAGATACATTGTACATTTATACCAAGAGTCCATAAATGAATGCACCTGCAAATTTTCTTTGTAACCATCACTCACAGTCACCTTTCTAAGATCCTAAAATCAGACAGCAGTAAACCGCGTATAGAAGAAATAGAAAGCACTGCAGAGTAAACCGCGTAAAGAAGAAATAGAAAGCAGTACAGCTTATTGCCTTATTGCTTCCATAGCAGAAAACCCAAGTTCCAAAGCATGGGCAATACATAAGAAAATCAAGGGTCTAGCTAACTTGTGCCCTACGGGCACAAGATAAGAAACTAAATGTAGAAATTTAATCTTAGAAATTGTGCATTCATAACCTTAAAAGCTTAAAAACTTGTCTTTTCAATGCAATACTTATTTTTTAATTCTATTTTAAGATCCTTATCTTGTGCCCTTAGGGGCTAGGGCACAAGTTGGCATTTCCCAAAAATCAATGCCGATATTTTTAAGTAATCATTATTCTACAAACAGGAAGATTGGTAACATTCTTTTGGATCAATACATAAATAACAATATTTGAAACCATTAGTCTGAAATAAATACAAAAAATTGTCTAAACATTTAGAAGCATCGGGCATGCGCAATGCACACACATTTTATTAACAATTTAAACAATGATGCAATGATAGAATTTAAAAACATTAAAATAAAAAAGTAGATACAGTAAGTAGCAAAGGCACCATGCATATTCTACCTCTCAATAGAGTAGCACCACATGTACCTATAACTGTAAGCATCTTAAAGCTATGGGAGTCACATGTAAAGTAAAAGTGGAAAAGGCATAAAAAACAGCCACCAACTTTGAGGTGCTTGGAGTGATACAAATAGACAACCACCATATGCTCAAAATGTTAGGCAAAATGGACATACTAGAATCTGTCTCTTAGAATACATTGAATTAGCTTTGTGCAGAGAACTATAATGTCATCCGAAATCGCCTTAACATTGATCGACACTTATCTTTGTTATTTGATCATTAAAAATTGATTGAATAAGAGATCTATCATTACAGTTCTTTTCTTATTTAAACATACAGTGTATATTATCAACATAATTTATGCATTGTCCATCAATGCCTATGAAGCAAATAGAAGACGGTAATTATCTACAGTAGAAATCACATCAAAGAAAAATAAAAGTATGTGCACACACATGAAATGGAACCAGAGAAAGAGCGCTTTACTTTCAAAAGCGAACTTAAACATGTATATGTAACTGTTCAGCACACAATGAAGGAATAAGAATTTTTATTATGTATTAAACAATGGATACTAAAAATAATCTTAGGACAAAATCAACTGTTCTCTGTCATTCTTTCTGATTTGAAGGGAATAATTTCCATTCTATATTTTAAATGAGAAGTGCTAACAACACACTTTCTAACACACTCTCTAATTGGTTACAATTCAATTGGATCCCGAAATATCATGTAGGCCCCACATAAATTTAGTGGGACCTATTTAAAATCAAACCAATTAGAGAGAGTGTATTGAGAAGAATGTGTGTTGCTAGCATAATTCATTTTAAATTTTAGAAGAATGTAAGAAAAATATTCTACAGCATCATCCAAGAAAAACAAAGCTGATATCAGACAGTCCAACCGACAATTGTCACAAAACTGACCTTACAATAAGACGTAAAAGTCAAGATTGATGGTTGCCTGCCTGAGAGAAAACCCATTCAATGAAGAGTGAGCTAATGTACCGGATTATTTTCACCACACATGGACAAATAGAAAGCAAATAACAATTAAACTTGAATATTTTTTACACAGCTAATACTGTACTAAGTGACCAAAAGAGACATGTAAATTTCTCAACTTTCACCAGAAACCCAAACAGTATAAGATCCTAGGGCATGACCAACAAATCAAACAACAACATGAAAATGAAATTAACGGTATGACTCACCTCAATAGGTGTCATCAATTCAAAAGGTTTCTCCCAGCTAGATAATTTAGTCCTCTTATTGTAGTAAAATCTGTAAAATAAAGAGAAAGTTTATAAACTGAGACTTGTAGACAGATTGTACTAGAAAAGTTTTGAGCATTGCAAAAAGAGAATATAAAATTGACCTAAGTCATCAAATGTACATCAAGAATATTTATAAATTGACGGCAACATAGGGCCAGGGGATAAGTCTATATACCAAATAATAATGGTAATTTCCCTTCCCTTAGATGGTTTGTTGAAATATTTTTTTATGAAAACCAAAAGTTAAGAAGGATTAGAGATGTAAACAAATTGCAATCGGTAACAAGAGTGATGACAGTAAGAATCCATCCATTAACTATATTACAAGTCGAATAGCCAGTTTAGGTAAAATGAAATGGACAAATATTAAACTGAAAATGAAAAACTAAAGATATCTAAGGCAACTACTCTCTTTATTTGTAGGTTCGATACCATTTTAATCAAGAATGATACCATCAGGGTAAGCTAACTACTGCCTACACCTAAACTATGGTTGGAGCCTAGCCCATATGATAGGTAAAAAAAGGACAAGGGGCGTAATGAAGACAGGCACAAAATTCTACAAAGGAGAATTTCAAACCTGATGATACGTGCTAAGGGGATAGCATATTAAAAAGACTGGTTGTAAGCCTCACCTATTCTTACCCCATATCTATTTTCAATCATGGTCAGTAACCTAAGATCACTACTAAAAATTTGAATTGTTTACCTTCTTCCAGTAGCAGAAGTGTGCTCGATCCAATCTGAGGAGCTGTGTGGCTGGACAATTGTAGCCTGAAATAAATAAATAGAGACTGAATAAAATTCCCGCTGAGTTAAAACATAGAATCCGTGTGAAGTCAAAAATAAGTAAGACTCATACTGAAGGCATGACAGTTGTAACTGTGGGTTGCTCGCCGTTGCTCTGAGGAGCTGTACCGGGAGTAATACTCTGGGACGATGAACCAGCAGGAGGTTGGATTTGGGGAACGGGTTGGTATTGGCTAGTAGAATTAAAATTATTTTGTGGCGCTTGACCGTAAGAGGATGATGCAAACTGCATAAACGCAAACCTTGAATCAGCACTTGTGTGATAAGGTATTAAAGTAAATTATCCACTATAAATACAAGCCAAATCTTTACCATAAACGATGACGAAATTGACATTCCTGGGCCACCTAAACCTGGTGTGTATCCATTCGGAGCTTGAGAATCAGGCTGTGGCATCATCGATTCAGACGAGGTTTGCATATTCGGCCTCGGAACCGGCATTGGAATCATCTGGGATGGGAGTGGTAACTGCTGACCAACTCTTGGCTGAAACTGTTGAATTGGTTGAGAAAATTGTGGCTGTTGATTTTGAGGCGGCATTCCAACGTTAAACTGTTGGTGGTAATGTTGAGCCGGCATTGGAACAAATTGTTGTTGCTGCTGCTGCTGCGGAGGAACAACAGGGCGAAACTGCAGAAACAAATGGATTTATTCATATATGCAATAATTTGACCTAGAGCTGATTCCATACCATAACAGTCGGTGAAAATAAAATAAAAGCATTACTTGGACCGGCATGAGTTGACCGAAATTGCGCTGAGGATCCATTGAACCGGGAATCGGAGGCCGAATTGGCTATTACAACAAATAAATAGAAAAAATATAATTTAAAATAATAACATTTAAAATCATAAAAAATTTGTAGTTCAAGGTTATGTATTGTACCTGTAAACCTGGATATTGTGGATTATTATTGGACATCTAAGCAAATAAGCCTCCAATTCGAAATACTAGTAATGATATTGCAATCAATAAGAGTGAACAAAAATATATTCATTATGAATACAATTATAAAGCAAAAATAATGAAATAAGAATGATGAATTGGCATGGAAAATAAATGAAATTCAATCTGACGGTGGTCTTATCCAAAGATAAATAATAATAAAAAAGAATGAATGTGGGAGAAAATACCAATGGAAACGAAAGAAGGTTTATGAAGGGAGTTAAATTCCTCAAGCGGGGTTTTATTTTGTTGAAACTGAAAGTGATCGAGCGAGATTGAGAGAAACCGAAGGAAGACAGGAGTACTTGATGTAAACTAAATGTATGTCCCTCTGGTTCTCAATCAAGAAAGAAAAAAGTACGTTTTCTTTCTACATTTTTTTTGTTGGGCTTCTTTTGTTTTTTGGGTTTTGTCCCAAGGGGAAATAATTTGCTCACAATTGCTATCCACGCCGTTTTGTCTATTAATCTGTTTGGGTACCTTGCAAATATTATTTATTGTGTCTACCAACTGAATTTTTTTTCTACGTTCTCTGTCTACTGAGTTAAGTTCACGAAGAAGTGTATTGAAATGTCTAGTTTAATACTACGAGATTACAAAATATAATTACTTTTGTGTGAAAAAAAGATATTATAAGTTGTTTTACAAAATTATCCTTAATAAATAATACGAGAGAGATAAATGAAAGAACTGAAAGGGTCTGTTTGGTAAGACACCTCGATGAGCTTATAGCTTATAGCTTATAAGCTCGTCTGACAAAAAAGTGTTTTTTCATATGAGCTTATGGGCCTGTTTATTACAAATTAAAATAAAAGTGATTTTGATATAAAATAATTTAGAGATTATAATGTAGAGATTATATGAAAAATCAGAATTTATTTTAAGTTTGTTTACTGTAATAAAAATCACTTTTTTTTAATAAAAGCTATAACTAGAATAAGTGATTTTTTTTTCTTAAAAAAGCTATAACTAAAATAAGTTACAAACTATGTTTTTGGTCTAAGGCCCCGTTTGGATAAACAGCTTATATAGATGCTTATAGCATTAGGGCTTATAACATTAGAGCTTACATCATAAGCTCTTGTACTTGATAAGCTATTTATGTTTGGATATGGACACTAAAAAGTACTTACATAAATTGAAGTGTTTGGATGTGACATTGCATAAACAATTATCAAAATTTTAAATATTTTTCATTTAACAAAAAAATCAAAGAATCGAACCACAATTATCAAGATTTTTTTGATAAAATTAATCAAGATGTAAAAAAACAATATTATAATATATTAATTATAATTACATACATACACACACACATATATATGTATATATATATATATATATAGTATAATCAATATTCGTACTTAAAAAAAATATCAA
>Ga0315914_1003530_pt1 | contig 23721 bp, 13 predicted proteins | sample MpolenodulesMG_FD_203920 | JGI IMG/M metagenome (GOLD analysis project Ga0315914, IMG submission 203920) | Medicago polymorpha root nodule microbial communities from Los Angeles, California, United States - elongated nodules | ecosystem: Host-associated > Plants > Roots > Nodule | place: USA... | reverse complement strand
CAATACTTTATTTTATCTTTTGTTATAGAAATCGCTTATGTATAAGCACTTATATGATAGGTGCTTATGCTATATGCACTTATATGATAAGTGCTTATGCTATATGAACTTAATTAAGATGTTGTCCAAACAGGGCCTATATTTCTTCCACAAACACTAAAATTAGAAAATTTCCATCTGTCGCACATTTGCTTTTGTTCTTACTGTTAGACTGGTGTAATTTGGTTATGCAGATGTGGAGGTTCCAGTTGCTTGTGCGATACTGATATTTTTATTCGCTCTTCAACATTACGGCACTCACCGCGTTGGATGTCTTTTCGCACCTGTTGTGTTGACCTGGCTGATATGCATCAGTACTATTGGTCTTTATAATATAATCCATTGGAATCCGCATGTTTATCAAGCTCTCTCCCCATACTACATGTTCAAATTTCTGAAAAAGACTCAATGGGGAGGTTGGATGTCACTGGGAGGGATTCTATTGTGTATAACAGGTATGGAGTATATTCGGAGGAAATTGTATTCATGTATGCTTGACACTTGCTTTATCTGTATCTGATATCGTTGGTTCTATGTTGCAGGCTCAGAAGCTATGTATGCTGATTTAGGACACTTTAATCAATTGTCTATTCAGGTACACAAAAAATGAAGCCTTTTTATTTGGCACTTTGTAATCAAAATTGTGAGGGAATATTGGATGGAAAGTAATGAATTGTCTAAGTGTGTGGTTGAATTGGCGGTGAGATTGGTGAAATTACGACGACGCTATGAATATGTTGAAACTCCAAAGTGTACATGGCTTTTGTCAAAATTGTGGTGATCCACCGCGATTCTTCCAAAACCACCATCAATCCAAACATGCATTAAATCATAGGAAATTGCCAAATATACTTTGATATGTACACATTCAAACTTACAGTACACAGTTTGTGCATTTGATGCATTCATTAATGAAGAGATACATATGAGCACCAGTGTGTCAATGATCTTGTAAAGTATCACATTTCATTAGCTAAATTAATTCATATGAAGAACTATGAATAAATCTTTTACATCTAGAAGTTGCTTTTACCTTCAAAATAAAATCATACTCAACAATTTGCAGAAATGGAAAATGATCAACTGTTTTAACAAAATATTGTTTGCCTGCAGATTGCTTTCACTTTCTTGGTGTACCCTTCTTTGATCCTAGCATATATGGGACAAGCTGCATATCTTTCCAAGCATCATGCTCTTGAAAGTGACTATAGAATTGGGTTTTATGTGTCCGTACCAGGTGCATTCTCTGTGACATTCATGCACAGATTCAAAGAACGATTATTGTTTATTTAGCTTTATATCTTACATCTTTTTTCTTCTCCTTTTTTAGTAAAACTTAGATGGCCTGTTCTTGCGATAGCCATACTTCAAGCTGTGGTTGGAAGTCAAGCAATCATCACTGGAACTTTCTCGATAATCAAACAGTGTTCCTCTTTAGGGTGCTTCCCCAAAGTCAAAATCGTTCACACATCATCGAAAATACATGGCCAGATTTACATTCCTGAGATCAACTGGAGTTTAATGCTTCTATGTCTTGCTGTTACAATTGGATTTCGAGATACCAAACGAATGGGAAATGCAGCAGGTAACTCCATCTTTTTATGTAATAATTTTGAGTTGTTCAATCCAATTGCATCTCAAAACTTTGACTACATTGATGGTCAATATTAGTCTATTTTTTTCGCCTTTGACATGATCAAGCATCTTAAGTTGTGTTGCACCAATACTTCTCTGATTGAAGGTGTGTCCAGTGTCAACACATGTCAGTGTCTAACACTGACACGAAACTGATTCATTTTGTTACTTTAGATAGCTTTTATTTTCTTAAATCATTATTGGTGTCTATGTGTCAGTGTCGTATTCGGTGTTTATGTGTCAGTGTCGAAATCTGTATATCTTTTGATGTTTCATAGACCTTAAGCATGTATTTGGCGTATAATTATATAAACTTTGGTCGTGATAGTTGAAATAGATAAATAAACTAACAATTCTATTCTTATAGGGAAGTTTTCTCAACAGAATATAACTTAAATCTATACATATCTTAAGAGAGCTTAAATTTGAAACATATTTTAAACGATTATTTGCTTTCTTTCGATAAACAGGTTTGGCTGTCATAACTGTCATGTTGGTGACCACATGCCTGATGTCTCTTGTCATAGTCTTATGTTGGCACAAAAGTGGCTGGCTAGCTATTTGCTTTCTATTGTTCTTTGGATCCATTGAAGCACTCTATTTCTCTGCATCCCTCATCAAGTTCCTTGAAGGTGCTTGGGTCCCTATTGCCCTCTCACTCATCTTTCTTATTGTCATGTATGTATGGCACTATGGCACAATAAAGAAGTACGAGTTCGATGTTCAAAATAAGGTCCCCATCAATTGGCTCCTTGGTTTAGGCCCGACTTTAGGAATTGTAAGGGTTAAAGGTATCGGCCTAATACATACCGAGCTTGTAGCTGGAATCCCAGCTATTTTCTCTCATTTTGTTACGAATCTTCCTGCCTTTCACCAAGTGGTAATCTTTCTCTGCATCAAATCTGTCCCGGTACCGCATGTTGCACCTCGAGAAAGATTCTTAGTTGGTAGAATTGGGCCAAAGGAATATAGGCTTTATAGGTGCATAGCACGTTATGGCTACCGTGACGTTCACAAAGATGACATGGAGTTCGAGAAAGATCTTATATGCAGTATAGCTGAATTTATCCGATCCGATACTTCTGAATACGGCTTAGGGTTAGGAAGTTTCGAAGACGATACAAAGATGACAGTCGTCGGAACTTCATCGTCAAACTCAGAAGGCGTAAAGATGTCAGAAGACGATCAAGATAATAATTCTCAAATAGAAGGAACTTCGGAGTTGAAGGAAGTTAAGTCACCCGAAACAGTGAAGAAGAGAGTGAGGTTTGTTGTGCCGGATAGTCCGCGGATGGATATGGATACAAGGGAAGAATTGCTTGAACTTATGGAAGCAAAAGAAGCAGGAATGGCATTTATAATGAGTCACTCATATGTGAGAGCAAAAAGAGGATCAAGTTGGATAAAGAAAGTTGTTATTAATTATGGATATGATTTCTTAAGAAGAAACTCTAGAGGACCAACTTATGCTTTAAGTTTACCTCATGCATCTACCTTAGAGGTAGGTATGATCTATCATGTCTAAGTTTTTGGCCAGTTCTATATCAGTTATATAGTTTAGTTTTGTACCTAGTGATCCTTATACATGATAAATGGTGGCATTTTGTATAGTGACCCTCTAAGTGCAAGCTTCTTTTTGTGAGTAAAATGCTACCAACCTTTTGTTGTGTTTTGTATTTTCTTGGTGTACATAAATAAGGTATTTGTTGGGACTAATCCCTCAATATCAAGCTCTTTTTCATCCCACCATCAATATGAAATGTAGATACTGAAGAGTATTTTGAAGGAAAATGAGAAAGCTCAATGAGAAAGGGCCTAGAGCATCCACAATGGTAGTCCACTAATAGGGACTCCTTAAATGAACCTTATGTGTACACATCATTTATTTATAATTTTTTAATAAAAATACCTATTAAAGACTCAATGACTCCAATGACAATACACAAATAAGGACTCCAATGAAAAGTATTTAAATAGGTTCCACGAGTAGTCCTTGTTAAGTAAGCACCCCCATTGAAGATTTAGTTGACAATGTAGCAATATCAAAAGCCACAATATATACACACGTTCGCGTATACAACTTTTGTAACAATGTCACACTATGAAGTGTGAATTTTTTTAGGCAATGATTGAGAGTTGGATTTTGGGAGGAAAGTATAATTTTTCATTTCTTTTGTAAGAATATAATTGTTCATTTCTAAATTAAAGAAATTATAAAGTGTTCCTAAAATCGATTTAAAGGGAGATTGAAATATTATATAATCATTTATCATGTAATTTCTTCAACTTTTTTAAATTTTCATCTATATTATCACTACACCATGTATGTAGAATACTAATATTTTTTTAAAAATAAATTACATGTGTATTTTGGGGTGGATTCTAGGGTGAGGGTCCAATTAGGTCCTTCACCGGTGGACCGTGAGAAAAATACCAATAGATTAAAAAGACGGTTCAGATTTATTTAAATTAAAAGGGGGAACATGAACAACTACTCACATTCAATCCTATCCTAAAATGGTTTCAGCCTAGTTACAATCAGTGTTCTAATTCTTCCTCCATAATCAGTTTCTTCATCCATAATCAGTTACTGTTCTTAGACTCAAACCATCAAATATGAAAATCAAATTATCAACCCTAAAATTAACTGATTTCTTCTTCAACAAATCTGATAATTGCAATTCCATAAAATTTTCAAAGGAAACCTTTGCATTGAATGTAGCCGCAGTGATCCACTGGAAAAAGCCATTAAATAGTTGACCATTAAATAGTTGAGATAAATTGAAATAGGCAAAAATGGATACGACAGTAAAGTGAATTGATTGCTTTGTTAAGACTTAAGATATATATATATATATATATATATATATATATATTGGTTTGGCATTTTTCCTCCTCTCCATTTGGCTTAACAAAAAGTTATTTAAAGCACATGAAAAGGGGAATTGATGTTTGAAGAAGAATAAGATTTTTTTTTAATTTAGGGTTCATAATTTAATCTCAGATTTTATGGTTTGAGTGCATGATAATTAAGTGTGATAAGTGAAAATTAGTTGAGGATAATATTAAATGTGAAAAGTTGCACACGTTCTCTCTTTTAATTTGAATAAATCTATACCATCTATTTCATCCATCGGTGTTTTTCTCGTGGTCCACCGGTGAGGGATCTAATTGGACCCTCACCCTAGAATCCACCGTATTTTGGATTTACGAAAAATCTATCCAATTAAACTGCATATATTTAATCATATCAATTTTTTTATATAAAATCATCATCCAAACCGAACTGAACCACACATGATTTTTATTGTGGATTAAATGACTTTTTATCTTAAAATCGATCCAATTTGCGCCGTGAACATCCTAATGTGTGTGGATGTATGTAATTACATAAGCACTTTTTTGAGCTGTATTTTTGAATTAGTGCTTTTTTGTGGTCTAACCAGGGTTTTTCTTTTTGAGAAGTGGTCCAGTTTTTATTTATTTTCTTATATATAAATGAGAAGTGGTCCAGCAAGTTGTACTGAGTAGCATTTTTTCTTCTGCCATAAATATTTTATGTTTAAAGGAAGGATAATGATTAGTGGCTGACTTGTTGTTTTAATTGTGTACGACACTTCCAAGAATGGTTCACTTAAAGATTAACTTAAAAAGAGCATAAAATTGGGGCTAGACCCCATGTCAACCATTAACAAATTATGATTTTGAAAATAAAATGAATGGTTACAATTTCATAATAAAAAATGATAAGAATTTATTTTTCGTGGTTCACCGGTGAGGGACCTAATTGGACCCTCACCCTAGAATCCACCCTAATTCATAATCAAGTCATTGCAAAAAGAAAATTCATATACTCAATAGAACTAAAGTAGACGAAAAAAAATCAAAGAATTAAATTCAAGTGATTAATGAGCTACATCTTCACTACAAAAGAAAATGTTGATTTCACCACTTTATTCAACTCTTCTCGTGGTGTTGGGAAAATCCCAAAACCTTTGTTCTATCCATAAAGCTTATTAATATGTATGTCACTTTTGGAGATATCTCATTAGCTCGCCCTACTTTTATTCACATTGACAAAACAAAACAAAAATCATGGAACTCACCATATCAAATTCCAATTGTAAGGATTCCAAATGATTGATGATAGATCTATTAGATGGAACCTCATTTGAGAAAGAATGGATGTTGAAAATTATTCGAAATGAGCATGTTTAACTAGAATTCTAGTTAAGCGCGCTCTAGGGACTAAAAAGAAAAAAAAGAAGAAGTTAAACATGCTTATTTGAAATAAAATGGAACATAAACACTTTAATCTCATGCCTTTCGCGCCCCCGAAAAAAAAAACTCGATTTTTCAGATTTTTGAATCTGAACAATGTAAAGGATGGAAAAAAAATTATGCAATTGTATTTTTTCATAAAGGGGGTTTCAAACATGTGAAGGAAGTGTTCCAAATCTAATATCCGGATAGATAAAATTGTTTTTTGTTTACCATTCGGATTCTAGAATCCAAACGTATAAAAATCTTGAAAAAAACAGTTCAAACCGTGACTATATAACTGTGATAATTTTTTCCCTTCTTACACGACGGTAAAACATGAGAATAGATTCCCTCGGTTGAAATCCTCTCAATTGTCGTATTTTAACCATAAAAAATTAGAGAGAAAATGACAAGTAAAATTATAAAGAAATGAAAGACTAAACTTAATAATTTGAGATGCAAAAAATTTAGAAAAATTGAAAGTATTTCAATTGAGAGAATCCATTACGATAAAACACACTTTTGATTTTAGAATCCGAAAACTGAGACATTTAAAAATAAAAAAAAGAGGAACGTAAGAGAGGTGTGTATAGTAATTTTACTAAAAGGAATGTTAATTTGGGCTGATGAAAGCCTAAAAAGCTTACAACCCAACAAGAAAGAAAACGCTAACCTCTTCTCGCATCAAAGTTCAACATTCGCTTCCGATCTCTCTCTCTCTCTCTGCAACCCCTTTCTTTTTCGTCTTCCTCTTCCATTTTCAGCTCAGGTAAATTAATCTATCTTCATTGTATTCTCATCTGTTCGATTGATTTGTGGTTCTTTTTATTGTTCCTGATTTTTTTTTTTTTTTTTTGTGTTATTCATTCGATTCGATTCGCTTGTTCCATTTGAATCAGATTTACAACATTTATCTGAATTTGCTTTAGAGTAATGTCAAAGTGATTTTTCAGAATGCGATTTAGCTTAGATGGTGGAACATGTATACAATTTTTTAGGATACAATTTTTTCACATTTCTCAAGCTCAAGGATGATTACCAAATTATATGTGAAGCTTGCATCTATGATTATGGTCCTGTTTGGATAAGTAATTTATTTTGCAGCTTATAGATTAAACACTTAACATATAATAGCTTATGAATATGAATAAGCTATTTATATAACATAAGATAAAATAAAGTTGAACTGTTTTTGTATAATCTATAAGCTGTCCTTGAGAGCTTATGGAAATAATGAAAACAGCATATGAGCCTTGCATAAGTTCTTCGAAACAGTGTCATAAGTGCTAATGCCAGTAGATGAGCTCAAACCAGTCAATTGAAACATGCCCTGTATCTAAATTCTTCACTCCAACTTCTCATCGTCAACTAAACATAAAGCCAATCTGATTTAGAGTCTTACTGTTACATACGAAACTATGTAGAGTTCTTACTTTAGATTTGATATGCTTATTTCTTGACATGTACCACAAGAACCATTGAAGTTTTTTCTTTTTTACTTTATACATTCATTATTAAATTTTTTGTGGTAGTACTTTATAAGAAAGCTTGAGGATGGGGATTGAAATATTGCTTATGAACAAGAATTTATTTTACTACTCATCATCGGTCCTTTGTTTCATTGAGTTGATCTCCTACTTATTGATAATAACTACTTTGAATTATCTGTCAATGCTAACAGTAATAACTAAATCAATTTGGATACTCTCCTTCTCTATTGACAATTTTTTTGCGTTGATGAAATTGTAATTGTAATTATCTGTCAAGGTCGTATGGTTTGTTTCAATTATGCTTGACTGCATCTAAAGTTAATTGCTGGGTAGTAAGTAACTATGGAATTGATTTTGAAACTGAGTTTAGAAGGAATAACAACATGAGTCTCGACCACATGTTTCAAAATTCCATTGATATATTAAACATGAAAAACACAATTATCACTTCTTTGTATATGTTCACCTGATCAAATTGTCTCCTTGCTGCATTCCCATGTACAGTCAGTTTTTGGTACAGTTTCTGCAGTGTTTTTGGATGCTACATTTTTAATTTTTTTTGCAATGATTTTTTATTTAGCTCTTGGAACGCTATTAATGGTGTATTTGGAACATGAGTATTGGGATATCAGTGCTTTTCTCACATGTCTCATTCATTTAATGTTTTTTTCTGTTGTCTGCTTTTTTGTTTAACATGTCTCATTCATTTTATATCCAAACAGGGCCATTTCATAGTTCGATGGCATCAAGTGGAGCAGTGCCGTTTTGGAGGGCAGCAGGGATGACATACATTACTTACTCCAACATATGTGCGAATCTTGTCAGGAACTGCCTCAAGGAACCTCACAAGACCGAAGCTCTCTCTCGCGAGAAGGTCCATTTTGCTCTTGCCAAATGGGCTGATGGCAAGCCTGAAAAAGCTAGTATGTTCCCTTTTCTCTCCTTTTTTTTTTCTTCATCATATCATATCAAATCTAGTTACTATCACATATTGAATACACGTCAAATTAAAACAAAAAATGGTTCGAGCAGCTGTTAGACACGTCTCGGACACATGATGTCTTAATTCGTCTTAATTATCATGTTAATTAAGACGAACATGATGTCTCTTCTCATTTTTTGTGAGGCTCATTATAGTGAGATTAACTAGTTCTTATAAAATACACAATGCATTTCCAAAATATAGAATACTGGAACAACGCATACATATTTTATATATAATATTAGCATAACAACAATTCAAATGCAGTGTATTTTATGTCAAATTTGCTTTTAATGTAAAGCATTCAAACATAAATAAATTTGCCTTAAACACAGTTTTATACAAATAAGTTTATTCAACCAAGAAAAGTTACACATGAGAAGGGTCTAAAGAGAAAGGGTTGATATTGAAGTAAAATATATTGTTGATTGTTCACAAAATTTGTTTTGACTACATTCCCTTTTTCTGTTGTCTTCTCTTGATGGTGTATTTAAAGTCAAGTTTATTTAGTTTGTACATTTGCTGTATTATTTCTGATCAAGTGTTCAATTGTTTTTTTCTCAGCCCTTCGTTCAGACACCCCAGATCATTGATTCAGAATGGGTGAAAGCTATACCGCTGAAATCTTTTAGATCTGCTGGAAGTTAATTGTCATTTTGAACCTTCTTGTGGATTTTCTTGTTTTTCATTGTTATTTTTCTGTCCATGATGTGACACATGCACTGAATTTTGGATTTGCATGGTTAATCTTGTAATAATTTTAGTTTGAACACATGTTATTAGACCAAATAAAATGAATACTTAATCATAATTTCATGTTATGTTTGCCTTGGATCAAGTTCATTTATATACCACAGCAGTTAGTTAGCACTGAGTATATTTATAAACAAGACAAACGAAACTCTCATCATAACATAAGAGAGCTATGACAAGATCATGCGGTCTCTAAGACCTTTCTTAGCCAACTTTGTGCAGGTCTTATATTTCTCTGATTGGGAAGCCATTCATGATCACATAATTGGTCAAATTGGTTATTTTGCCACAAACTGTGACAACATTTTCAGTAACGAAGTGCCAACAACATTGAGGAAACAATCCTCTTCCTAGATCATAGAGGTTTGCAACAGATTTTAAACATGACATTTCTTTTTGTGAAATCGTGTCGGAGCTTATAAAGCTCTTGGTATTGCATGAATAAAATGATTGGGTTGCTGCTTATAATGCTCTTGATACATGCATTTCCACATTGGTTGGAACAACATATGACATAGACCTCCAGCATGCAAAGTTGGTATTGCAAGAACAAGCATGACCAAACAATGAGAATCATACTCCAGTCTCCAAACATAAATGAGAAAAATGAAATCAGGCATTTAAAATGTCAAACTAGAACCATTTTTTTAGACTGAACATTAGAGATAAAAGCAGTCTCATACATTTTTCATTTGATGGACAGAGGTCCTTGACTAGGAATTGGTAATTTGGCTATGAGTTTTCTTGTCGCAATTTTTTCTGAGATTGTGGGTTTGATACTCTCATCAACTTTTCTTACACCAACTTTTCAAGCAAGGTTTCCACAGTTCTCATGTCAAAATTTGTCCGAAGAAGACCCGGCTCCTAAGTTTACTCTTTTTCTTTTTGAATCAGCAAAGGGACAAATACAGTCGGTACCATACCACTCGCGGATAGAACGAAAAGGGACAACTACAGTCGGTACCGTACAAAGGCGGAACACCGAAACAAACCAAAACCCAACTAACCCTGAAGCTAAAATATACTAAGGGAAAATACATAACAGTAACCAAACTGCAAAAGACAACAATTAAACCATCCTAGCATACTATTGCTTCAAAGCTAGCTCCCAAACCAAAAGGCATGCGCTGACAGCACAGCCAGTATTGCACCAGAAAAAAACCAAAGCCAAGTATAAAAATTAATCTCCCTAAGTTTACTTGCAATAACACATTGAAGAAAAACAGATAGTAATAAGTCTCATAATTGCAACCACAGAAGCTGCAAATCGTAATACAACCTCTCCTCCAAAAGAACAAACCTTTCCTATTCCCACAAACTAATTCCACTGTCCTCCCACCAACTTCTTCTCTCCGAATCTTCTATCCACACCCCTCACCACCAACTCTTTCTTCCAAAACGTTGTTTTAAAAAATGGCGATCAACCTGAATACATTTACCCTTACTTTATCAACTCATCAAACTCATCACTTTCAATTTCCCATCCAAATCGTTATTCCAACTCGAAAGTTATATCCCAAGTATTCAATCCTGATCTTACCATCACTTCCTCCTCTCAGTACAAGTAGCCGAGCAACAATACACCAATCTCTTATCCCCGTTCTTCAACACTTCTAATATCGTTTCATCTTTCTTGAGAAACACTACTGGCCTAACTTCCAGTGGAAAACACACACAAAATATCTTCCTATAGTGATGTGAGTTTAACATTAGATATCCCCTCTTCAAACTTGAGATTTTTTCTCACAAGGGGAAGTCCCTTTATGACTTTTTTTTATCAACTCCTCTTTCCATCACTACAGTCCATGCCATTCTCTCTTTTTCTTACAATAATAATCTCAAAAAGCATACTTTTCAGTTTAACAATGGTCAAACTTGAATTTTGTATGCTTCTTCACCTATTAGGTTGAGTTACCTTCGTTCTGAGATCACTTCCGAAGCATTTCCTGGCATACTTCGGATAGCTTTGCTGCCGGATTCCAGACTGAAAAATGAAGCTGTTCTTGACAGGTTTAGTTCTTGCTACCCTGTGTCAGCTATTGTCTAAGAAAGAATGTAACTGTTTTGAGTGATTTTAGGTATAAAAGCATTGATCGAGTGCTTGTCAGTGTTGTTGGTGATTTCATGGCTTTTGAAAACCAATCCTAATTCGGTAACTTGGCATTCAAGCAAAGGTGTAAAAGAATCTCATGATGAAGTTGTTTTAGCTCTTTTGAAAGATGTTGATGGTTTGAATTCATCTTCAATAGCAACAAATTCTTCTTATTTTTTGAATTATTGATAGCTGAAGAGGTTTCTTTCCTTGATGTAATCCCAAAAATTAGAAAGTATTTGAAAGAAACCATTGATTTAACTTGCTAATGTTGTTGATATCTGTTGGATTTGTAATCCTTTTTGGTTATATTGCACTTTTTGCTACATTCTGATGTAGAAATATGCTGCCATAAAACATTTCTCCTTTTCATGAATTTCAAGGTTCTTAAGATGCAAATTTGTTTAACCGTAAACTCAAAATGCTTGATACTATACTAGTCCATTGAGCTCCTATGAAAACCAAGAATTTTTCAACTAAAATGCCAAATTTTCAAATACAATCAAATGCAAATGCAATGCTTTAAATATGGAAAAATCCATATAATTGGGTTTAATTTGAGGTCTCTAACATTTATTTGAGGTCTGCCAAATTGGGTTTAGAAGAAGTAAGATGTTGGTAAAATCAAAATTAACTCAATTATTTGTAATGTTGTCTCTATTATATGGGACACAATAAAGTTATGAAATTTTGAGGCTCGTAGTAAACTTTTAGTAAATTTTTGTGTGATTATTGCTATACTACTTACTCCGTCTTAAATTATTAGAGTTTTGACAAAAAATTCAGTTCCTAATTATAAATTGTTATATTAATGTCTTTTTTTCTATTATACATTTATTTATGAATTATTTTTCTGAAACCAAACTAAACCTTGTCTTGTTAAACTAATATCTACGGTCTTCGTGAGCTTAGCTCAGTTGGTAGGAATAATGCATAATATATGCAAGGTTCGAGGTTCAAACCCTGACCACCACAAAAACTAATATCCTACAAGTACAATGACTAGGAGGTAGTAAAGGATAAAGTCCCTTATCCATGGTTTATCTCAGTAATTAAAAACTAGCATTATTAATAAAAAAAAATTATAATTTCTTCAAAAAAAATATAATTGTAAATTGGATCAATGGAAAGGAGGTACACCCTTTTCTATTTTACTCCTTCATTTAAACTATGTTGTAATGTGTCTGAATCAAGTATGGCTAATTGGAGCAACATTTCAAAAATAAATGTTGCTCCTAATATATATGATTCTCCTTTTTGGTTTAGATTCATGGCGGTGGTACACTGAAACATTTGAAATTCTTTTGGATTATTTGTAGTGGCAGCATAGTTATTAGATTCAAATAATAATATCCAACTGGACCAACTTACACTTAGATCCACCCCTCTTCAACTACTCCACATGATTATTTTGTTGTTGTCTACCAAGTCCTTGATATAGCATGAACGTAAAACGTTGACACATTTCATGCTTTCAGTTAGGATTATAAAGGCTATTTCATAACCACAATTTATTTCATTCAAATATAAGAATATATATTTTTTGAACTTTTTGTGTTTTCTAATTTGTTCTACACTAATCATATAATTCACATTTTGTAAATTTACATGTCCTTAATGTCACGACATTAATGTATACTACTCTATAACTAATTGCACTAATCAAACTTACATATGGAATCCTTGCTAGTTGGATTGGACATATTTAATTTGGTTTTGTAGGCATACAATATATGCTTTAACTTATGGAAGTTGATTGTTAATTTAGTTTCTATATTGAATTTTATCCTAGGTAGGACTCAATGCTCTAGGATCCAAACAAGAATAGCAAACATTTCATAAATGCCTTTCTGTAAGCACAACTCAGTTGGTAATTTCAGGAATAATATTATGCAGAGTCAGAGTTTGAAGAGACTCCTCACTTCTCCACATTTGAAATATGTGAACCCCAACCACTAAATTACTTGATAAAAAAAATCATAAATGTCGTGACCTACACATGCTTTACATAAATTCTTCAAATCCACTAATTTACTTATGTTGCAACTAATATCTTAGAATATCAATGAATGGTCATCTCTATGATCCAACTAACGTGGATGCAAATGCTAAGGGGAATATAGGGTTGGATATATGTAAAACGCATGCTTTAACTGTATAAATTCTGCATATCGATTATACGTTATTATAGTACTTTGATTATTAAAAACATATGCATTCATTTATCATTATTTACAAATGACTCTTCAAAAATTGGAAATATTTTTCTAACTTTTTTTCTACTTTCATCCTACAAAGTCTTCCATTCATTTCTCCTCCAAACTTCTAAACACAGCATACGTTGTAACAATCTTTACCCTCAACTTGCATTTATTACATATAAGATCTTTTGATGAAAAAGTTACTAGTTTTTGATGAAAAAGTTTCAACACAAGTATTTGCTCATGTAAATCTTTATTAGTCTATTAATACCCAGTTAAATAGACTTTTTCTTTTAGGGGGATAGACTATTACTTACTATTATATCTAGTTAGAAATAACAATCACAATGTAAATAAAAAAAATACATATCAATGATTCCTCTCAACACATTAATTTAATACCTCATTCATCCCCCATAGAATATAATTTTGATATGGACTTGTATTATTCCTCCATCTTCTCTTTTGGGTCATTCATTTTTTAATTTAAGTGTATTATCATAGTTATCAATGCGGGATTGCGGCTCAAGCCAACCCCATAAGTGGCGCAGCCCGAGAGCGGATGCTATTTTAGCGACGAAGACATAGAAAACCATTATAAGTAGTCAAAGTTCATGAAATTTTCACAATAGAACGCTAAAAAATACCGTGGCATTTTTGTAATTATTTCAACCTTTGTTAGGTCGGTTTCGAGTTTATCCAACTTAGCGATGATATAGGACAAAATAAATAAATAAAATTGAATTATTATGTCGTCGCTTGATTGACCAACTAACTTAAGAGTATTTTAATATAAAAAAAATGTCATAATTATTGATTAATTAAAAATCAAAATAATTTTGTTCGTTTTTAATTTCAAAAAATATCATAATTATTTAAAAATTAAAATAATTATGTCCCTTTTTTAAATCAAGAAATTGTCCTCGTGAGCTTAGCTCAGTTGGTATGAACAATGCATAATATATGCAAGGTCCGGGGTTCGAACCCTGGTCATCACCAAAAAAAAAAAATCAAGAAATTGAACTTAAGAGGTTAATAAGTTTCAACAAAGAACAAATCCTTCATAGGACTGATTTCGATTCATGTATGAAACAATTTTTAACTAGATGAAATTATTAGTGTAAGGCTTTTAATCCAAACATGTTTTATCCAAACATGTTTTTCCATTTTCGTTATGTACCACCTATAACCTACCCTGATCAAAGATTTTGTTTTTGAAGTTCTTTCCATTCTATTGGCCAGTTGTGTACTATAATTTTGTTGTTGAAGTTCTTTCCATTCTAGTTCAAAGATGTGACGTCAAGGCGGTGTACGACACTGTATGGATTGAAAGGGATCAAGAACACTTTTATCATACCAATAACCACGACTCATCAACAAGAAATGTCACATATCGAAAACCATAAAGACGTCAAAAGCCACCACCTACGGGAAATATCACGGTAGTTGAGAAATGTCACATTGCCACGTTGCTCCAACAGAAAGTGTAGGAGTGTAGGAGTATTAACTTAACCATTGACCAAATCAAATAATAATGGTTGTAATAATATCAGTAAATGGAAATCATATCCCATAGTAAATAGCCAATAGTATAGTTGATTGTTCCATGATGTTAGCAAAATTATGGCCACACAAATGTTAATATTTTCCATGGAGTTGAATATAACATAACGTATTTCTCCTATATGGTATCAAGTGAGCCTTTTGCCTAACTACAACATTTTCCTTTTCGATCCAAAATGGTCACTACCTCATCTTCAACCTCCACCCTCTCACAATATATTTCTAGCACCACAAAAGATCTCGTGGAACTCAACACCAACACCCAACTTCCTATCAAATTGAACTCAACAAACTATCCTGCATGGTACCACCAAATTCATTCCCTTCTTGTAGCTCGCAATCTTGATGGCTACATCACTGGTGCAACTCCTTGTCCTTCTTCAAAAATAAAAAATACCAATGATGGCAGTGAAACCGACAATCCTGAATTTAATTTTTGGATTCGTTAAGACAAATATCTTTATATCGCTTAACTTGGTTCTTGCGATAAAGAAGCTCGTGCTGTAATGTCTGTCTCACCAACAGCACACGATGCGTGGCTAATTTTGGAGCATGTATTTGCCACTTGTTCTCGTTCACGTGTTATGTCACTAAAAGAACGCTTGAACTCAATCAAAAAAGGATCCACCATTGTTGTTGCATACATGCAGACTATTCGCTCCATCTCAGACGAATTGTCTTTGATTGGCCATCTTGTTGATGACATTGATCTTGTCATCCATCCTGTAAATTATATTAAGGGTTTTGGAGAGTTTATATGAATTTTTCAATCTACGTTTTTTTAAAAAAAAAAAGCTAAAATGAAATATATTAACCAAAACTCAGTCTCTCAAGCACAAAACGTAACAGAGAAGAACTACGATAGAAGAAATATTTGTTACATCAGGTTAACAATCTATATTGTTATAATATTCTTAAAATTAAAAATATATTAATCATAAGTATTAGTTTATCATTCTCTTAAAAATTGCTCTTTCTGAAAATGTGAGATTTATCAATTTTTCCATATATTTCGTACCCCTTAAAACTCTCATCTCCTTTCCCCTCCCTCGCTCCAAAGCCATTCACACACTTAGAAGATGGTGACAGACACCAAAGATATTGGTCATAAGTCAAAAAGCACCCTAGCTAGTACCTTGGTCTTTAGTACGAGGCTGCATTTAAAAATTAAGCATAAAATAGTCTTATTTTTAAGTTTTACTACTTAAATTTCTTAAAGTTTACTCCTCCTATTAAAATGATTGAATCTGCATGGAATTTGATGATGAATTTGAGTTAATATTTTTTTAATTAGTGAATTCTAAGTAAAAGAATATTCAAAACAACTAGGCAAACTTTATTTGTAAAAATATGAGCAATAAATTATGAAAAGTTGAGAGTTGTTAGTGAATGGAAAGAGACAGAAGGACTTCGTTGAAACAATAAAAAAGTTACTTGGAAATAATTTTTCTATCATTTCTATTTATTAGTATGTATAAACAGAAACAAATACACCATTCGATCACTATTATAAGTAAAATTTCATTTTTTAGGTTCAATCAATAACTAATGTATGTGGTCTATTTAATGGGCCACATACATCATTTATTGAATGAACCTAAATAGTAAATTTTTGCTTATAATAGTGACCGGAGGGTGTAAACATTATTACAAAAATATATAAAATAAAAAATGAAAGCTAGGTCATGCAATAGCAATAGAGCTATAGTTATAGATTGAAGTCTAAATGATAATTTACTCTAATATCTCGTAATTGTTGGTAATACTTAAGTTTATTTTGTAAGAGTTTGTCTTTGTAATCTTTGAAGAGAAACTTCAAATTTTATATAAATAGTTGTAAAATGGTCACTTATGTTATTGTTATCAACAAATTGTCAACAATACTGAAGTGATTGTTCTTCCCCCTCCTTATATGCTTAAATCTGTAAATATATACATTGAAAGTTTATTTCCGGGAGAAAGAAAAAAAAACTGCATTTTAGGGAGTTTGATGAGCAATCTCCAAAAGTTTAAATCTTCTTATATGCTTAAATCTGTATATATACACTATCAAATTAACTACCCAAAATTAAATTTTTTTGGCGCTGAACTTGTGACTACACCTCCCTTTCCCTCGTGCACCCCCCTTGTTTCACTATGTTGATGAGTCCAAACTCTCGAATAAAACCTAAATGGATTTAAGGAAAATGCGGAATGGTTTGACATATATGAATCTTTTCATCCTTTAAACATTCTCGACTCTCTTGCAGTGGAAAATTCGGCACCTCTACCATTCCAATCTTCTGTCACTAGCTAACAACATTTTCTTCAATTAATTTTTCAAAACTTTGTTTATAAAACACAATGAAATTCCTTTCTCACGTAAATAAAACAAAATGAATTTTCTTCATAATATTGCCGACCCCACCGTTAGTTTAATGGCATGAGGCAGGAACAATTTCAAATAGTTAGACATCAAATGAGATAAATTGGTAATCTTAACGAGGGATGAATATATTTACAAAAAAAGTAATAAATACATCTAAAAATTTAGAAAGTGTCTTATCATTAGTGACAATTTTTTTATTTTTTATTTTGTAAATGATCTTATAATTAATGTGGCATATGCTTATATGTTCTTGTCAATAGTAGATAAACCCAAATTTAAACATAAAGAACAAGCGTTTTAAACTTTTGGTTTGGATAAAAATATTGTGTCTAATTCATTGGTGTGATTGCTCAAAACTCAAAACAAGTGTTTTAAACTTTGGGTAAAAATATTGTGTCTAATTCATTGGTGTGATTGCTCAAAACTCAAAACAAGTGTTTTAAACTTTGGGTAAAAATATTGTGTCTAAGCTCTATGTGATCCAACACTAAATTTGCAATAACTATTTCAACCATATAACAATCAATGTTGAATTTCACCTGAAGCTCACAACTTTTCAGCCGTGGGTAATGATGGAATTTCTTGAAGATACACAATTCAGGTAAATAAATTATTCAAAGTGATGGTACACGAAAAAGGCTTCAAGTATAGTGTAACCTAAACGTTGCTGAGAGGACTAAAAAGATAAGGCAGCTTTGTATTTTTACCACCAAAGACATAATAAAACAAAAAGAAAAGGAATGAAAGATTCGAAGAATTTGCAAAAGAAAATTCCCATCGCGACAACCTAACATTACTAAGTTTGGCTATATTATATTGTTTGTTAGTTCACATTTATTAGTGAGAATAAATATGGCTTAACTCAAATAGTTAGACATCAAAGGAGGCATTGGGTTGAATCAATCAGTAGATTGGTCAGTTTTGAATGTTAAATGGATTTATATCTTACGCTCATAATTTACTAAAAACAGTAAGGTTATTAGTGTTCTTTGGCCTAACAAAAGAGACAATGGTGCATGGTTTGGTCCTACTTAGTGGAAAGAAGTTCGACATTCAGCTCTTACATATACTTCCAATTTCTAACGTTTTGTTCCCTGATGTTAAATATGTGAAGGGACTTGTGGGTTGGAAAATATATGTATTAATTTCGGTGATTTATGTATTAATTGATCAATTTTCTTGTCGGGCTGAATCTCTTGAAAATAAAAAACTGAGAATCGACCATAGTTGAACCAAATGGTAGATTGGCGTTTCTGAATATTAGTTCTAAACCGTCCCCTGCCTTCTTCCAAAAGCTGCCATCATAGCAGAGCTGATGATGCCTTGGTGACTGATTTCACTAAGTGAGTGATTTTTTTACAAAGAAAATGAGAACAATGAATCAATGATATCAAGAATTTTCTCTTACAAGCAGGCTAAATCATGAAGTCCTTGTATAATATGTTTTGAAGTGAAAACTTAGATAAAAATATGTAGTGGACTTGGCATCTTTCAATTACAACCAAATGCAAATGCAATTACAACTATCATAAACTGCAATCAATTTCGACTATTGATCGGTAAATTTTCGAAGTTCTTTTCACCCAAAAATGATTGAAGTAAATTTCAATGTCAAAAATATTGGAAATACATTTAGGTAGGACAATAACATGTTAGTGTCTTTCAAAAAAACAAAACTTGTTAGTTAGTACTATATAATTAAATCACATTTTTCACTCCTTTGTACCATCTTCCTCACTTTTATATTTTGTCACAGTCACCTCAATACACTTTACACCACAATTTAGAAATCCGCCGGTGAATTTCGACGAGACTTCAAGATAACTTGTTTTACAAGAATAAGTTGACAAGAAACAAGACGTGTGTACCATATTCCTCACTCGTATGAGATGTCACAGTTCTCAATGCTGAAAAGATGGTAAATGAGAATGTTTGTGGTAAAAGTGTTTTATTGAGATTCCGTTAAGTTGGGTTCTATGAATATTCTTACTCAAAATTATGGTGAAGTGAGAAAGCCATGTCCACTAATTCTTTCTATCTTTTTTGAATATACCAACATTTGATTTTAGTCCCCTTAAAATATTTTGTAGACTTTTGATTCCTCTAAAATTTTCCATTTATGAAATTAGTTTCTGCTCTACCTTGAGTATTACATTAGAGTAGAGACTAATTTCATAGATGAAAATTTTTAGAGGGACCAAAAACCTAAAGAATATTTTAGAGGGACTAAAATCAAATGTTGATATATTTAAGGAGACTATTTACTTATTTATCTCATTAATTAAATGTGTGCTTTTCTGGTAAAAATTATTGTAATGATGACCGACACAATGTGTTTTCTTTTCTCTCCTTTTCTTTTTATGATAGTTGAGATAATAATTAATTATGGTGAATCTTACTCATAACTTTTCTTATCAACATAAAATATTTTGTTTACGTGAAAATACATCTCAGCCCATGGAAAATGTTAAACTAGCGTCGCTGCCAATATAGAAATATCAGTTGGAAAATATGAAAAAGTTGTTTATTTAACTTTTTAAAAATAAAAAATTTGTTCTCTCAAAAAAAAAAAATTGTTGTTTTAAAAAATATTCTATTTGAATTTTCTAGCATGATCTTTTATTTAAATATAAAATATTTTGGAATATTTCGATAGAGATGTGAAAAAAAAAATTATACTTATTGGTATAATAATAATGAAAGGTTCCCATAAGACCTCTAAGAGAAAAATATTTTTCTTTTATAGACATATCTTTCTCTCATAGGCCTCCATGAAAGCATTCATTGCAGTTACTACACAACATTGTTAGTGATGGTGATGACTAATGAGCATTCATGTTTATATTCCAAAATTTTATAGCAGATGTTTCAACTTCTTATCATGAGTTGTGAGACTATATTCCCTGCCGCTAAGTGTTAAGTCCAAATTCACTTTTAAATAGTCCCACTATTAGTTTTTAGGAAGTGAATTATTTGTTGGAGAATATTGACGGTGTGTAGTCCAAATTCCTATTTTGACGGTGTGTACCAGTGAAATATTTACGACCTTACCAGAATTAGAGAAACATTTTGAACAAGGTTTATGATAAATTGATCACAGTTCATGATAGTCCAAATTGAACTAGGTTATTAGTGTTCTTTGCTCTAACAAAAGAGACAGTGGTCTATGGTTTGGTCCTGCTGAGTGGAAAAAATGTCGGCTCCGCATTAAGCTCTTTCCATTGCTTCCTAATTCTGAAGTCTTGTTGTTTGATGTTAAGTATGTGAAGGGACTTGTGAGGTGGACATTACCCGCATTAACTTGTAAATAACATCAAAACCTCAAAATGCTTGTTACTATATTAGTGCATTGAGCTCCTATGAAAAGAATGAATTTTACAATTAAAACTTAGTCTAGAAACCTTATCTAGTATCCAATAATCAGAACTTTGCTAACATCACCTAATAATATACTCATGCAGGTCATTGAAATCCATTGACTAAATGGATGCACACGCTAACTATGTTTCACCTAATAATATACTTATAATTCTTAATTTGCACATGATAGAAAAACCCTGAATAAGTAATAATGCATAAAAATCAAAGGTTCTTTATAAATTACACTCTTGGGCCGGAGGCCTAACAGAATTCACTGATGGTAGAAATCATGAGAGCACTAGTGAAGCAGTGAATGCATACTATTCTGCAGCCGTTGCATCAACACTTACGTCATTGGAAACTCTTGCTGCTAAAATGTGGTGGCATGTGAAATAAGGAGGAAATATGTATGAGAAAGAGTTTACTAAAAATAAGAAAGTTATTAGTGTACTTTGGTCAAACAAAAGAGACAGTGGTCTATGGTTTGGTCCAGCTGAGTGGAAAGAATGTCGGCTCGGCATTCAGCTCTTACCATTGCTTCCTGTTTCTGAAGTCTTGTCCTCTGATGTTGAGAGGGCACTACAAGGAATTTATGACAACGAAAGTGCACTGCAAAAGATAAGAAGAAAGTCAAATGTTTTTGATGAAGGAAACTCATTGATCAAGAAATTTCTCTTACAATGAATCAAAAATGTGACTTATACTTCAAATGATGACAAGAAAATGACTGTGCTTCAAATGTATGTTACTTTCATCCATTCATTCTCAAATTTGGGTCCAGATTGTAAGCCGTCTTAAATAATTTGGAGTCATTATTTTCAACTTTCAAATTTGGTCTTGAATAAAAAGAAGCACAAAAACCTCAAAAAGAGACATCTTTTTATTTAGCTTGTAAATAAAATCAAAAAATCAATGTTTGTTACCTATACTTATGAGCTGTTATGAAGATAATTTATTTTACAACTAAAATTTAATCTAGAAACCTGTTCTAAGATTGGAGTCCATGTAGTCATTAAAATCCATTACTAAAAGGAGAAGCTTATCGAGCCTAAATCATGAAGTCCATGTATATGTTTTGAACTGAATGTGTTTTGCAAGTCTAATTTACTAAGTTTCTGTCAAAAATATACCAAGTTGAGTAGAGAGACAGTTTTGAAGTCCCACATCGGCAGCTTATAAAGCATTGGGAGGAAACATTAGCTATAAATAAATAGTAGATGCACCATTTTGAATTAGGAAAATTAAATATCCAAAGAAATATAAAATATTTTGATGGATTCAAGCCCACATGTTATAATCTGAAATCTCATGGGTGTTTTAGGAAAAATTACAGGGTGTTTGAAAAATAGAAAGGATGGGAATTGCACACTTTAGTTTTTTTTTTTACTAAAATGTTCAATATTCATTAGGTTTCAAATTTATAATTCAAATATATGTGTTTGGATTATATATTTCAAAATATGCTTATATAATTTTCTACTGTGACAAAATTAACAATGACTTGAAGCACAATGACAATGGTTATGATGACTACTGTGGTTATTAAATTGTTATTCATGTTAGAAACATGTTTAGTTTTTGCGCTAATACAGTTCTTACTAAAAAAAATGCAATACTTAATGTACGGAAGGTATGACAACGAAACTTCACGGACTGCTAATTGATGTTGTTCACCTGGGCAACCTTTTTTTTTTTTGAAAAGTAAGTGATTGAATTGATAAAAAGAGAGTTTAAACTATAACACTAATAAAATGAATTCTCAATTAAATAAACGGTGCATCAAATTCAAACGGTGTTGACCACCTTTTTATCTAGTTGAATTGCATAACAAAGAAGACATAGTGCAACTTTTAAAATTAAAAATAAAATAAAATAATCAATAGCAACCGTTCACGTTGCTTATATATTGAGGCGTCCGTGAATTTTCGTGAAATTAACTCCCGTACCGTATAGCACTTCTCAACAAAGATAATACTACTTACTATCTAAGTTTTTTACAATACTTAATGTCTATTGTCAAAAAAGACAATACTTAATCATTCTCTTCCGACAATGAACAGCCACTTCCCAATCTTCCATTTGACCTCATTGCAGAAATCTTGTGTGGCTCCCCTTGAAGTTCCTCCTTCAACTACGATGCGTCTGCAAATTGTGGAATTCTCTAATCTCTGATTCCAAATTCGCCAAAAAACACCTTAGTCTATCAACCACACGACATTTCCACTTCCTAAGCTACTCAGAACTTTCACGTAAGTATTTTCTCAAGTCTTATCCTCTCCATACACTTTTGATAGAGATTTTCGTCCAGACATTTCACATTACATCGCTTGCTCTTGTGATGGATTCAGATGACGTATGGATTCGGCTATGATGCTATTATTGATAATTACAAAGTGGTGGTTGTTTTAAGCTACTATGTGCGTCTTAGTATTAATAATTATGAAAGAATATGGAAATGACGAGTCTTGGATGAAATTGTTCACTATTTATGCTCGTACGCCTAATCGCTATATAGAAGTAGTAAATATTTTTGAGGATGATCAAGTGCTGCTAGAGTCTATGGAGGAGTGTATAAGGGAGGATTCTACATGGAAATTGATTGTTTACGATACCAAGCATGGTACTTATGTTGGGTACCAGAGTAACAAAATATTATCACGCAGCTAAAATAAGAGACGAGAAAAGAGGAACTGAACACACAATATTTACGTGGAAACCCCTCAACAAATAAGGGGAAAAAACCACGGGGCAAGAGTAGAGAACTTTCACTAAGTGGAAGAAATTACAAGACTTCTCTCTAAATACAAGGAGAGTACAATTACCACTCTCTCTTATAAATAGGAGAATACTAGCTAACACAAACTAGGAGAAACTAATTTTTTTCTCTCTATATTTTTCCTCTCACTACTCTAAACAAGCTCTGCTTGTTATTGTGTTGTTACTGATTTGGGATGATAAACAATGGTACAAGAGCA
>Ga0315914_1003528_pt1 | contig 23740 bp, 19 predicted proteins | sample MpolenodulesMG_FD_203920 | JGI IMG/M metagenome (GOLD analysis project Ga0315914, IMG submission 203920) | Medicago polymorpha root nodule microbial communities from Los Angeles, California, United States - elongated nodules | ecosystem: Host-associated > Plants > Roots > Nodule | place: USA... | reverse complement strand
GTTTTATGGATGATGATGGAGTACGGAGTTCAAGAGTCTTGGACTCAATTCCTCAAAATTAGTTTTCAGGACCTTCAAATTGATTATGGCATTAGTGATTCACTGGACTATGGTTCTCAATTGTACTTGTATCCATTGTACCTTTCTGAGAGTGACAACACACTTATAATGGCAAGCAATCAACAAGGCTATGATGGTTATGATAACCATGCAATTCTCTATAATTGGAGAGATAAAACGGTAGAGCAAATTACATCTGTTGACAAAGAAATATTGTGGTTTCATACCAAGGATTATGTTGAAAGCTTAGTTTCAACCTTTTGAGAGTAAGTTTCTCTTCAATGATTTAATTGTTTGAATTAATTTAACGTGTTTTATAATCATTGAACCTTTTGAGAAAACAATCTCCTGAATGATCTTTATTTGGTTGGCATTCACAATGTTTTATCCAAAACTAAAGTATGAAGTTGTTCTCAATTTGGGAGGATAATACATTATTTAAAATTGAAATGCAAGGAAAAAAGTAATAAAAAAGTAGTAGAGTGAAATGTTAAAGCGAGAAACATGTCAACAGGTTGGTTACAAATATCTTTAGACTTGAGCAGATTTATTATCTATTGATTGATCTATACATAGATAAGAAAATGAAAATATCATTTTCTCTTCAAACTGATATTTATTGCATTTACTCCAAAACTTTGTTATAGATAATGATTGTGATGTGCTTATACTTTGTAATTGAATGGTATAAACATTAAACATTCAAATTGGTTGAGCGTATGTTTGTGAACCCACCCCCTGTGTTACTTATGGGTGAACAAAGCTTTGGAATGAGTACCAATTGTTTTCTAATAGAATAAGTTGAGTTAACCAACAAGGTTTGACCTTTTGAGTCTAGCCAAAGAGGCTAGACTCCCACAACATGGAGAACCAAGGTTTGAATCTCCGCTGGGAAATGTATCCACATTCAAGTGTTTGACGCACCTCGAATAGGATTACCTCCAGTAGAGGGATCCTGTAGAAAACAAACAAAAAAGTGTTATCCTATTACATTTTAAGCGTGAAAATGCTTTTGTAAATAATTGTATATGTATTTGATATTCTTCTTGGTTTAGTTTTGTTTATACAAGTTCAAGTTCATCCAAACAAATTTTGGAAACAATGGTTATTACATTTTTGTACATGATAATGATATTGTAGTATAATCTAAGTGTCGTGTCCAATGTAGTCACATATTCGAGTTTTTAAGTACGATCGGTAGGCTGGTGAAAGATCGTAAAGACGAGGGTCTTAACACGATTCGTAAGTAGGATAGGTAGGCTGTTGATAGAGTTGAGAGAAAAGAAAGAAAAAAGAGAAAATAGGAAAACAGAGGAACCAAGCAACAGAAAAAACTGAGAAAGTAGTGCAAAAACAGAGGAAACAAACAGAAAACAGAGGAAACAGAAGAAAAACAGAGCAAACAGAGGAAAACATAGCAAAAACGACCTTGAGTAAAGTTGGAGTACGATTGAGGTGCCGTTGGCTGTAGGATCGTACTATTCTACAAACCAGCACTCGATCCGGACTACAATGGTCGTGTCAATTATGGTAATAGTTTTTAGGAATCACAGTTGAAGCTAATTTCTTTATTATTATTTTTTTCAGAAAGGAATGGCTTCACTTTTGAGAATTATACATTCATTTTTTCTGTTTTTGCTCTACATTTTGTATTTTGATGTTTTTCTCTCCTATGTAATATGGGTCATTCTTGAATCATAGGACCATGACCTTAACTTCAAGCATTTTTGGCGTTATTGATGGTCGATGCATGATGGTAGGAAGAAAGGAAAAAAAGAGACTTGTTGGAGCTGCATTTTCTTCGGTTTTAGTACTCATGTTGTATAAGACATTTTGGCCCTCTTGATGCCTCTTTTGGACTTCTTTGAAAGTGTTGTGGAAATTTACCACAATATTTGTGTTGTTTTGCAACAATACTCTTGCTTGTGTAAGGGCTAGTGGAAGTCTCCAACTGTTTGCGGAGTATATTACATTTAACAATATATCAATTGCATGGTTGGATGATCTTTCCTTGGCATTTTCTGCAAATTTTTCCATAGTTTTAAACTGATATTGCTATCAACTCTTTTTTCACCTAGTCGAATTCCATTTTATCTAGCAGCGAAGCCATGGTAGAGGGTGCAGGTATGGACAAGGTGCATGTACAAGTACAGCGTCCTCGGCAACTAACTTTGATGTCTGCACCTTTTTATTTTTTTATTTTTTTTATCTTTGCTTTGTGTTTTAAGCTTAAAGTGTATGAATTTTCATGACAAACTGGTTCTACTTCAGGGGCTAATTTGTAAGTAGTGTATGTATATTGTTCCTAGTTTCTCTGTAGATTCCTTGTAACCTGCAAGGAATTCACCTAGCCGACTGTTGGGCGATATTTATATCAGCATCTGTCACACTAGCCTAATTGTGAAATGTTGTATGAATATGATTACTGTCACAGGATCACTCAATTAAAACCATTTTACTAGATACGGTTACTTTCATCAGGTATGGTGTTGATTATGATGGTGGAGATGATGATTGTTTGAGTTAGCTCAACTAAAGGGTGCCTGGAAACGATTTCTTCGGGTATGGTAAAGAGTCTTGTGTGCAGTAGAGTTTCAAATTCAACAGGGATGGGGGGGGTGGGGGGGGAGGGGGTATGTAGCTTATGAATATTACACACTGGAGTGTGTGTGTGTAAGAGTGCACTCTGGTATATTTAATAGCATTGTTTCATTAGTTTATAATCTATTCAACTCAACCTTTAATTTTGTAAAATCTGAAATATTTGGCCTGTTTTCAATTAAAAAAGTTCCGGTGCTTGATAAGCTTCAAGTTTTGGAAAGGGTCCTTTATCATTCACTCTTATTTTCTGTAACAGGACAGGAATGCCTTTAACTATTTTGTTCAAATTATGTTTTTCACCTACTCTTGTTTAAACTCACATCCTGCTATGAATTCATGAATTTAACTAAGTTCATCTTTGGTTTGATCAAACGCCAATGTCTTGACTCTTGTCTCCAAAGAACTTTAGCATTTCTGGTGTCTACAACTCCAAATCACAATGATTTATTTCTTTGGCTTGAAATCGGTTTCCAAAAGCTGTATTTCAATTCTATATTTTATATGAGTAGTGCACATCAAACTAGTAAACTACTAAGATCAGTTAATTTAAGATTGAAGGAGTAAATAGCGGCGGTTAATTCACCATAATTTACGCTTTTGTACTGTACCACCGCTTTCCCTCTCCCCTTTCATAAGCACACTGATGCAACCACCGCTTGTAGCTACACCACTGACCTTCGCCGCCCCCACCTCACATGCACGGCGTTCTATCGAGGATGCCAATGATAGGGTAATCTTCGCTAGGATTTCTTCATTCAATTTCAGTTCTCTATTATATATCCCGATTCATAAAATCTATGTTATTGTTAATTAGTTTTTTATTTCCTCATTGTTGTTTTGTTTTTGGTTTGCTAAAACATGACGATTGTTGTTGATTTGCTCAAAATTACACATTGTTTATCATTGTAGGGTTTCAATAATACTTTCTAGGTCCATCTTAATTTTCAACTGCAAATCACTGTGTTCGGCAGCTGTTGGCTCTCATCATGCATTACTTTAGCATTCATTTGCCTAAGTACCATATCATCAGCTGTCACACTAGCCTAATCGTGAGAGGATGGGTGCCATAGAGGTGGATCTTGAATCATCCTGCAATTGTGGTTGGAATTCGATGGCTGAGGTGATCTGCGCTGGAGAGCTCATGATCATCATCCCCAGGTATGTAGCTGATCAATATTACACACTTTAATTTCTTTGATATATCTATTTATATTTCCATACACAATATAAGTCATGCACTCTCAGCTATTTATATTTCTGAGTTCCATTTTCGTTTTGGTGTCCTAAATTAAACCCATTTACTGAAGAATGTAAGTCATTTGTGATTTGCTAACTGGACTGTATTCTTTTGCAATACATTTTGGCCAAAAGCTGAGGTATGAAAATGTCAACAACTTTGGACTAAACCTCAGTTTCGATCTTTAAGTACCAAAATCTTTCTTGACTATTCAAAAAGTTAAACTACCTCATCAATCCATCAATGATGCAACTGCAGGTTGGAATAAATAATACATAAAAAAGAAAAGGTTTCTTAAAAGTCTGATTGCAACTACAGGCAATCCCAATCCAAACATTTTTAAACATAAATAACTATGCTAAAACAATAAAGACTACAATGATGCAAAAATTAAAAATAAAATGCCTCTAGTGTAACTTTACCTTACATTCTTTTATCACAGCAATTATCATATTTCTAGTTTTTTATTTTTTATTTTAAATTATAATTGAAAATTTGAAGTGCAAGTTTAAGATGATTGTTTTAATATTGTCTATCTTTAATAGCTAATAAGTACTGTACTGATATTATAGTTGATTTGCATACCCAGATTTAGTGACCAGTTTTTGAATGGAGATGGGTACATGTGAGTGAAGCTTATCTCCCTTTGGTCCACGGAACAAGGTGGTGAATCGGGAACGAATTGAAAAAGTTGTGACGATCATGAAAGGCGGTGGTTCAATGATCAGAAAGCGAGCTAAAGAAATGTAGGAAAAGCTATAAAGCAGGTTAAGAGTGTGGTACTTAGGCAAATGAATGCCAAAGTAATGGATGTGTCACGGTATGTATTGATAGTAAGGTTTATATGCAAATTTTTTATATGGTTTATCACATATATCTAGCAAGTAATTTACACTTGACTAAGAATGTAATAGAATCACAATAGCTAGCTGTAAACAGCTGTAAGACTCACAGTCAGTTGCGAATCACCCTCAAGAGAGGAACCTGCAATAGAAGATTACCACTTGCTACTATAAATACAAATGGTGTAACTGAATTGATCTCTGTGGCCCTATTTAGATAATCACTTTAGTTAAGCACTTACAACATCAGTGCGTGAGTATAAACAATTTTTATAACAAAAGGTAGAATAGTCCATTTTTTTTTCTATATAAGATATTTTTATGACAGTAGATAAACTCAAATAAGGTAATTCAAACAGGCTTAAATATGCATTCAAATGTTTTCTCATGACCCTTTTGAAACGATTATCTTCACGATTGTTTTAGTGATGGGAACTCAACTCATCATGAATATGAAGGAAATGAAAGAGAAACAATGGTTTTATTAAGCTTAGACTGTATCTACTATAACAGCAATGCAGGACATTCTTCTGTTGACTGTTGACCATATTATTCAGGATTTGCTTGTCATGGAATGTATCAAGCACCGTTGTTGGTAGAATAGGAAGTAAAGAACCTCATCATGTCATAGATGGTAGATCCAAAATGGAAGAAGATAGCATTTATTGCTTCAAATACTGGGTTGCTCCTAGAAACTATTCTTTGGAGCAACGTCAAAAATCCTGCATAACACATTCCAACTTGGTGCTTATATGCTGATTATGTCAGTTTGCTTGAGTTCCTATCACTTCAGATATGTAATTATAATACATGTTATCCTCCACAGGCCCAACAATAGCATAAGCTAATAGAGTTTTGAGATAGCTTTATTTTTTGTCGTGTGCCCAATTCGAATCACCAATTGATTTCTTTGACCTGAAATCGGTTTCCAAAAGATGAATTTCAATCGGTGAGTATTTGTTTCTTGTAATTTTTCTTTGATGAACAATGCTAAGCCATTGTGTTGGGGAGTGGAGGGAGATGTGACTTCATGAGCTATACCTTCTATGACACAAAAATCATCAAAATCCTTTGAGGTATACTCTTCACCACCATCAGTTCTCAAAATCTTAATTGATTCTTCACTCTATTTCTTAACTAAGACTTTGAATCTCTTAAATAATTCTAAAGAATTATCTTTAGCTTAATTGTGTAGATCCACAACATTCTAGTATGCTCATTTACAAAAGTAATGAAGTATCTGCTCCCTCCTGTAGTAGGTACCTCAAATGGCCCACATATATCAGAATGTATGATTTCTAATGTAGCTTTTGATCAATCAGGCTTCTCAGAGACAAATGGTAGCCTACTTTGCTTGCCTCTCAAGCAAACTTCACATGATTTCATTAACATTCTGTAACACCCATACTAGAAATTACCTAGGATATCTAGCATGTGCGTTAAACTTGGCACTGGATACATTAAAATTACAATAATTAAAAATTTCTCTGAACAAATTATAGAATTACTCATCTGATACCTCTGGAATAGTACCACTAGCGTGTACAAATTACATATAAGTGATAAATCATAGACTGATACAAGACTAGTAACCATAATCATTCAGCTTCTTCTGCTACCTCCTCATGATCTATCCTGCTTGCGTGCCACCTGTGCATCTAAAATAAAATAAAAGGGATTGGGGTGTGACATGATGTCTCAGTGAGTTCCACCTATCCTAGGATGTAGGCAATCTCGGGGAACCTAGGATCGCCATCTGTTACTAAACTTAACCCATTTCAGGTTTATATGATTTCATTATGCATAACTGAGCAATTAGGGGATAGCTAGAATCGATGTCTGAATACTATTTTGATTATATCATAAACATAGTCATTCTCATAACTTTAATCATAAGCATAATCACAATAATCATAATAATAATCACAATCATATATCCAATATATCGTATTCTGGTATAACTTATACTTTGACATACTTATCTGAGCATGTCTCTGATTCTTTTCTGATAACAACTAGTTTCGGCTAGCTAAACCGGAGTTCCATAATTAAAATTCCTCATTTCCAACGATTGGTAAAATGCCCAATGAAATAATGCTTCGTAGCTAATTCATTCTAAACATAACTTTCATGTTAATATGCTTTATCTATGTTAGTATTTATGTTGGAGGGTCCTTAAAAATTTTCCTTGGTTCCATAATTGAAAAATATAAGTTTTTCAAATACTAACCGAATAATTCTTTGACTTAAAATTTCATATTATTAACTATATATTTTACTGTGCATTTGGACCACATTATCTCTTCGTTGTGGCAAACAAAGTTTTTCTCAATTTGTTACTATGAGTCGTACCTCATAGGCTATATTATCTCTTCGTTGTAGCAAATAGAGTTTTCACATTTATTACTATGATCCGTACCACATAGGCTACATTATCTCTTCGTTGTAGCAAACAGAGTTTTTTTTCTCAATTTGTTACTATGAGCCGTACCTCATAGACTACATTATCTCTTAATTGTAGCAAACAGAGATTTTCTCAATTTTATTATTTATTTCTTTTTTCTATTACTCATTTCCATTTTTCTGCGATTTTCTATAATTCACTATGAGCATATTACTCATAGGCTGCATTTCAAATCATTACTAAAATTATATACATCAATTGCTTTGATAGAATTTCTCTCCAACATTTATACTAACAAATACATACTTATTAACATGAAAGAGGTTTTAGAATAAACTAATAATGGTACATGTTCTGGACCGACCAAAAGGACTTTAGGTCCATTTACTTAGGCCTAATACAATCTCAAGCCCAAACACCACGTTTGGCAAACTTACTTGCGACATATCCCCTCTCCGTGAGTGGGGTACACAGAGCAAGCAGGACTGGTTCAAACGAGCCACAATGTCTCTTTGCACGTTCCCGCAATTATTTCTCCGGCGGTTACACTTTCCAAGATTTCGTAATCGCCAGACCTAGATGTGCCATTACAACGGCTCTGCAGCCCTCCACCTCTATATATAGGGGAATCTCAGTAGTCCCCAAGGTAGAATCTATCTCTCCCTCCTAACCCTCACTCTCTGATCTCTACTGACTTGAGCGTTGGAGTGCCTGCAGGTACACACCCCCTCGCCGTTCCAAGAAGCATTCTTAACGCCTTCTACCACCATTCCAACCATCGCATTCAAAGCACCGACAGTCAACTTCTGATCAGGTACGATCAGTGGCGCCGTCTGTGGGAAATACAAGCTCTCCCCGTTTTTACCTTACTAAAAACCAAAGCTTTCCAAACAATTTACCATGGCTGCCAACGGTGCCAACTCACAGCTACGAAGTGAAGTTCGTATCCCTCAACGCGTTGGTATGGCATCTTCACCTTCTCCTGTGGGTACACCTAGAGAGGAACCTGTACAAATAGTTCCTCTCCAAGAAAGGCCTCTGCAGGGTCCCCCACAACCTACAGAGACGCCAGAAGATGCCACACCGACTGGTGCCCTTGTCAGTAATCTGCTCCGCACGGTTCAACGACAGACGTTGTTAATCGAGGAACAGAACCGACGCCTGATGGCTCCGGAGCAAGCGCGCCCAATAGTCCTAACGAAACAGACTCCTTCCCCAACACCTAACAGAAGAAGGACTAGCCCTCTCCACTCACGTTCCAAATCACCTCGGCACTCAGTAAGCAACATATCTCCAAGCTACACCAGGAGATCGGCCAGAAGGAGATCACCCAGATGATCCCCTCCAAGACGATCCCCTCAAAGGAGATCCCCACCAAGACGCAACAGACGTTCTTGGTCCCCTTCTAGCTCCGAGGACAGCCACGATACCCGGAATGAATGTAATGCTTACGGTCCGTTCACACGGCGCATCCGGGAAGCTCCTATTCCCCGCGGACTAGAAAAGCCTCCTTAAATGGATTCGTACGACGGGACAACAAATCCAGATGAGCACATCGAGATTATTGAGGCAGTTCTCACGTACCGATCAGTGCAAGGCGCTGTAAAGTGAAAGCTCTTCGTCATTGCACTACGACGAGGAGCCGTTACGTGGTTCAAGAACTTACGAAGAAGCTCCATGGACTCATGGAGCAACCTCTAGGACGAGTTCACAACCCACTTCACCGCTTCAAGGACGCAACCAAAGACGGTGACATCCCTTAAAGCCATTGTTCAAGGAAAGAGCGAACCTCTTCGAGACTACATCTAAAGTTTCAACAAAGAAGTTGTGCAGGTAAGGGGTGCCGACGAAACAATGAAGTAGTACCTCATTGCCAAAGGTCTGTGTGAGGGCACAGACGTCAAGAAGGCTATCCGCATGGATCGTCCAAGGACTCTCAACAAGTTCCTAGGGATCGCAAAGATCTACATCAGGTATGAAGAAGAGCTGTACGTGGACAACCTCAACAAATCCAGGAAGGAGGAGCTTGGTGTTGAATCCTCCAAAAAGCCCTTCCATGGAAAAAAGAAGGAAGACAAAGTAGCTCGTGAAGGCAAAGGACCTAACAGTCGCTTCACCAAGTACACACCCTTGGCCATGTCCAGGGAAAAGATCCTCGTTGAGATCGCAGTAGCCGATCTAACGGAAGCTGGCGTCAAGCCACCAAAGGCTCCTTCGCAGGAGAGGAAAGGAGTCGACAAAACTAAATATTGTCGATTCCACAAGTGCCACGGGCATGTTACTGACGATTACATCCACTTGAAAGATGCTATCAAACACTTCATACAACGAGGATGGCTCAAACAGTTCGTCAAGAACTCTGAGTCGGAAAGAAAGACCATTAAGCTTATCGCCGATGGCAACGAAGCAGACAAGATAGTTTCTATATCCGTGGAACATTTGGGCAATTTCCCTGACAACGTGGAAATCGTACCCTACTCATGCACCTGCGAACAGTTCCCCTCCGCCAATGTCATCAAGGGAGGAACACTGGACATCTCCATGGGAAGCATGAAAAGAAAATTTGAAGAGCTCATGAGCGTCAATTTGCCGATCCCTTCTGATTCCAACATCGGAGGAAGACCAGCCTTGGTATTCTACGAATCTGAACTGCCTGGTGCAAGCATCGATGGCCAATACCGACGTCCGTCGAGTCCTGATTGACATAGGGGCCTCGTGCGACATCATGTACACCAGTCTGTTAAAAACTCTCCAGCTGACGGAGAAAAACCTTTCTCCATACGTCCAAAATGAACTCTACGGTTTCAACGGCTCCTCTACTCAACCTTGGGGCTACGTAGAGTTGCTGGTCACCTTCGGCGAAATGGATCCCAAGAAAACAACAAAGATCCCATTCCTGGTGATCGACTGTCCTTCTCTTTATAATTGCATTATAGGGGGGACCGGACTTGCCCAGTTGAGCGCTACATGTTCAACCGCTTATCTGAAGTTGAAATACCATGCAAAGGATAGCATCATCGCCTCCTTGAACAGAGACATTAAAGCTGCAAAAAGATGTTTCATTCAGGCAAACAAAACCAAGAACTCGGTTTCTGAGTCCAGCAAACCCGCTGATGACAAGGGGAAAGCTGCTGCGAACATTCTGGATGCAAACTTGGTCGAACTTGACCCCAGGTTCACCAAGGAGGACCTTAAGGAACAAAAGCGGGAAAAGAAGGATCCTCTCCATGCGAAACTTATTAGACCTATTCCTGATGGAGAATTCGAGTTGGTTCCTTTCGGAAATGACCCCTCGAAGAACTTCAAGATCGGCAAGGATCTTCTTGAACTTGTCAAAGCACAGTTGGTTGCCTGTTTAAGGGAAAATGCTGACCTATTCGCCTAGAGTGCAGCCGACATGCCCGAAATCGACCCGAGCGTCGCCTGTCACTAGCTGACAGTTGACCCTGTTGTTAGCGCTGTAGTCCAGCGACGTAGAAAGCAGTCTCCTGAAAAGTCAGAGGCTGTAGAGAAAGCTGTAAAAGACCTCCTAGAGGAAAATTTTATTTTTGAGGCCAAATACACTACATGGCTCTCCAATGTTGTACTTGTCAAGAAATCTAATGGAAAATGGCGTATGTGTGTTGATTATACCGATCTTAATAGGGCATGCCCTAACGACGCATATCCTCTTCCTAACATAGATAAACTCAGATAATTCCTCCGGCTACAAACTTTTATCCTTCATGGACACCTATTCTGGTTACAACCAGATACCCATGGCCGAGGAAAATTAATAGGAAACTGGCTTCATGACTGAATCAGGGAACTATTACTACAACGTAATGCTCTTCGGTCTACGAAATTAGGGGGCTACTTATCAACGAATGATGAACAAAGTCTACGACAAGGAACTTCTGGGCGACATTCTTGAAGTCTACATGAACGACATGATTGTCAAATCCCAACTAGAGGTTGATCATGCTGCCCATGTCAAGAGAGTGTTCGAACAAACCCGAAAGTACAACATGCGACTTAACCCAGAAAATGCACTATCGGAGTTCAAGCAGGTAAGTTCCTTGGTTTCTACTTAACAGAAAGAGGAATCGAAGCGAACCCAGATAAATGCCAAGCATTTACAAAGCTTCCTACGCCCCACTCTAAAAAGTGCATCCAAACACTCAACGACATACTAACTGCTCTCTCAAGATTCGTGGCTAAATCCGCTCAACATGCTCTCCCTTTCTTCAAACTATTGAGGAAGGAGACGAAGTTCGAATGGACTGACGAGTGCGAAGCCGCTTTGAAGCATCTCAAGGAGACCCTCTCCGCACCTTTAGTTCTCTCGCAACCTGATCAAGAAGAAGTACTGTACCTCAAAAACAACAAACATTATATTAAAGGCACCAACCACGAGGGCCGCACAATGTCAGTGGCACAAAGGCCAGTCACAAGTCAAAGATTGTTGAAAAATTACAAGGCCATATAGGCCTGGGCGTTTCAAACATGCCCATCATCATTCTGGGAAGAAACAATTTTCCCATTATCAACATACTTCAAGAAGTGGATGTCGTCCACACGGAACTCCACACCTGGGTTCACCACCTTGAGCTGGTCCACTGCATTGTCAAAGCCATGGCGAATAGCACCCACCAAGTTCCTCTCCAACTCCTCAATCCTGTAAACCAGCGCATGACGAGCCGAGATCGCTGTGTCCTCGGCCTCGTCCTCCCCAGGGAGAGAATCACAGAGAGCATTCTCTAGGGCTTTCTTCTCTACAACAAACTTGGCTCGAACTTCCTTTAACTCATGATAGTATCGGGTCACGAAATCTGCTTTCTCTTCCAGAAAAGAAAACATTTTGTCCTTCTCCAAAGCAGACTTCTTCGCGACAGCTAACTCGGCCTCCAGCTCCACCATCCTCTTGGCCATGTCTTCTCTTTCCCGGGTGAGAGCATCAGAACGAACAACCTCTTTAGTGGAGGAGTTGTTCATGTACACGACAATCTCCAGGGCCTTCACAGCACCAATGACTCCATCTGTTACTGCCCGGGTCCGACCAGCAACCCCCAAATCACGGATTGCCTTCAATTCAGGGTCACTCAGGTACAAAGAATCCTGGGAACCGAAGCTGCCAGACTCAGACCACACGCCAACAAATGAGGTGTCTCAGGGAAGGGCCAGAGTTTGAGGCTGAACTTGCTTACCCTTGTCAAGCGGAACAGTCTTTTTCCGTTTGAGGGGAACCTCTTCCTTTTCCATAGGATCATCATGCACCCGAACAGAGAACCAAGCATATGCAACCCTCTCTCGCCACTCGTCTCTTTTCCGGCTGCCACTACTCTGACCGGTAACCTTCTGGTTGGCCTTGTTCACCAAGGAATGGATGTGGGACATCTCTCCTGCACAAAGAAACACGAGCAAATCGTTAGTAAAAGGCGTAAGTCAAACAGAGACAAAAGGCAGCAAACTAAACCTACCAAGAAGTCCCTTAGGATCACTTGAAAGCACCAAAGAACGAGTATCAATCACACGAGGCATAGTGACCTGATTCCCTCGTGAATCTAAAACAAGGTTGCCATCCTCAGATACCACCTTTGATCGAGAAAAAGAACGTACGAACTCCAAGATTCGAGAATAACTTGTCTTATTCGGACAAACTAGTATAACTATGCCTGAACATGTCAGGTTCGTGCTTAAAGTGGTCTTTACTCCAATAGAAATGGAAGTGGGGAATACGGGTTGACACGAACCCAACATCCTCATGGGGACGTTCCACCACTTTCATAACACTACTCAACGCCACTTTAGTACGCGGCCTGATCAGGAAGAATCTCCTCTGGAAATTCGTGCTCTCACTATTGAAGGCCTCAAATAGCATCTTACGCTAATGAAAGGACACCCAGTTATGCCCGCCATTTTTGTCCAATCCCCGCTGAACAACAAAAATGGTGAAGAATAACTCCTTGGTAGCAGGAAGGCGCAAGAAGCGACACACCAGTTCAAAAGCCATCAAATAGGCGAAGGAATTTTGGCTCAATTGAGAAGGACACAACTCCATCCATTCAAATACACTCACTTGGAAGGCAGAGAAAGGGAGCCTAAAACCCACTTCCTGAAAAAACAGCCTCGTACATAGGGACACGACTCGCAGAAAAACGCAAACAGATCTTGTCTGAGATGGTAGGAAGGTTAATCTCCAAATCTTCCTTCTTTCCAATCAAGCAGCGCGGGATCTTCGCCGCCCCATCGGTCGAAAAGAGCGAAACCGCCTCCAAGGATTCCTTCCCCACCCAAAAATGGTCATGTGCAACCCCACTATCCTTGTTTGAATTGTCTGCCATAATCTAACCTGAAAGGAAAAAGCAAAGAGAGGATAAACCCAAAGATCACACCCATCTCTCATTCAAACCAACAGGTCTGATCGTCGCATGAAACAATTTTTCAAAAAACTCTACCGACATAAAACAGCAATTCAAATAGGACCGACAAGGGAAGCAATCGCAACGTGCGTGCATGACAACAACCAGGCGTAACCCTAGAAAACTAAAGCCTGTCGCCAACGTTTTCTCTCAAAATACAGAAAACCAACAGCAAAACTCCTAAGACTCTTTACACGTAGTGAGGACCACCGTAACAAATGGCGGAAACCACCGCATCGGAGTAACTTCTACCCTAAAAACATGCATTTCTACAGTTTCTTAACAGGAAACTGCAAAAGCCAAGCATGAAAACAAAGAGAAAGGACGTTATCGGAGCATTACCTGTTACGATGGGTGAAGAAATGGACTTGAAGTGAGAGTTAAAGGTTCGGAAATGCTTCGTCTTTGAAAGAACTCTTAGAAGTTTTTCTGAGTTTCTAAAACGTGAAATGATAAAAGTGTTCCAAACAAGCGTTTGAACTATTTATATCCACTTCATAAACCTTTCAAAGGTCACGCAGTTACAATCCGATACAGTCTTTCGCATGCAACTCTCCACTCCAATGACAAAATCCACGGTCCAGATCAAAACTTCATCATCCATCCAAGGGCTCTGATTCATGGAAGCAGTTCCTCAAACGTCAGGATTAAATCAACGGTTCTGATGACACCTTGGAAACACAAACCAAGAACACTCTTTAGGCCCTAGATACTCAAGTACCATAGTAGCCTTTACACGTGTCACTCAAAAACCAAAGGTCATGTCTCCTCAATCTTTCCCTCGAGACGTGGGTATTTATTGCAGAATGACAATCGACAAACGTCCTGACGGGGGAATCTTTCCATCTAACTAGAGATAAACGAGCATCCCTATGCCGAACATAAATCGCTTGATCGTCGAACCTGTTTGGCTAGGAAACAGATATGCTAATGACATGGGAGAACGCGTCCCTACACACGCCTTCCCTATCCACATGGCAACGCAGCTTCCCAAGACAAGTGGTCCCTGACATTCAAGGCGTTCTCACACGTCTTCTCAGCTCGACCTTTCCTCTAGTGGAGACTTTGCGAGGCAATTCCGACAAAACCAACGGTCTATGTCTAGGAAAGCCAAGCAAGCATTGAAACATATGGGCGAGCACAAATTCTCTTCCTATTCACCCGCTGAATAACGAAGTTAATCCCCTTATGCGTCATCTACGATCAGTAAATCCTGCCCGCCCTTAAGTCATCACTCTTCATCAAGAGCAACGACTTAGGGGATACTGTTTTGGACCGGCCAAAAGGACTTTAGGCCCATTTACTTAGGCCCAATACAATCCCAAGGCCAAACACCACGTTTGGCAAACTTACTTGCGATATACCCCCTCTTCGCGAGGGGGGTGCACAGAGAAAGCAGGACCGGTTCAAACGAGCCACAACGTCTCTTTGCACGTTCCCGCAATTATTTCTCTAGCGGTTACACTTCCTAGGATTTCGTATCTGCCAGACCCAGTTGTGCCATTACAACGTCTTTGCAGCCATCCACCTCTATATATAGGGGACTCTCAGCAGTCCCCAAGGTAGAATCTATCTCTCCCTCCTAACCCTCACTCTCTGGTTTCTACTGACTTGAGCGTCGGAGTGCCTATAGGTACACACCCCCCGTTCCAAGAAGCATTCTTGACGCCTTCTATCACCATTCCAACCACCGCATTCAAAGCACCAGCAGTCACCTTCTGATCAGGTACGATCAGTATCTAATTTAGAAATAATCATTCTACTATCTCATATTTATTCTTTTCAAATGTACCATTCATATGGCATAATAGTCATGCTTGCACAAAAGACAAGAAATCATGAAAATGGTCTAATTATTCATGTTATCTCAATAATATAACATAATCATAATCGATCCCCAAAGGTGGGTTCTAAGCTAAAGGAACTCACCGTGAAACACTCCTGAAATGGCAAAACACCTTATCTAATATATGCAGCTTTTGCCATCTCCAAAACTCCATAACCACTTTCCAAAATAGCTTATACCTTGACTTATAGGCCTTGACTTTTCTGAAACAGTCCAACCCACTTGTGACATACTCCTACTTCATTAACCAACATATGCAAAAATTCCCATTTCAGTCCCTGCTAGGGGTGTGCATATTTAAAAACCAAACCAAACTGAAACCATTACATATGGTTCGGTTCAGATCCTAAACTTGTTTCACTATAAACCATATTTTTTTACAAAATCAGTCTAGATCAGGTTCAGTACCGGTTTGCATAAAATTAAACTGATTTTATTTTGATTCCATTTTGAAGCCAGGATTTGTATAAAACAGATACAAATAAAATAACCCTCACCATAGAATTCATATTACAATTGTGCCACTCATCTTCTCCTTCAACCTTTTATCGCAAGCCCAGAAAGAAGCCATAACCATCACCGTCATTGTCGCGAGATACCCCACCAGCTTGTCCCTTTCCTTCGTGCATTCACTATCGAAATCTCTCCCGCCACCATGTCCATTTTCTGCCGCATATCCCATGTCGGGATCTCGTCCGCCGCCGAGCCATTCGTCAGCACGGAGCTGCGATTTCGTCGGTGCGGCGCTACGATTTCGTCGGTGCGGAGCTGCGATTTCAAATTTATGGTAGAAAACAACAGATCTTTGATTCGAATATTAACCTCTTATGCAACAAATAATTCAATTTCTTGATCAATTTTCACTTCACATGTTCATTGCTGCAACTGCATAAGCTTCGATTCATGATGAAGAGAGTTTATGATTCGATTAGCCTTGAGTTTGTACTCTGGAAGGCTTTGTTCTTCATGAATGAAATTAAACCAGTTATACAAAATTAAACCGGTTTTGAGAAACAATGATCCATTCTATTTTTTAAGTTTTAAAATGGACTGGGTCAGTTTTGGTTTGAGTTTTTTAAATTGGTTAACTGAATTTTAAGTTATGGTTCTTGTGATCCAAATTTTATGCACACCCCTAGTCCCTGCATAATAGCTCAGCTTATCACTACTTTTATTTTCCTCAAATTCGTGTCCCAACACCTTTTAAGCTCCAAGCAAAATCCCAAAATTATAAGCTCAAACTTCCAATATTCTTGTACCCAAGCTTCAGTTCATGCTTTCTCCTCAAATTCCTTCCTCTAAACATCATTATTGGATGATTTCTTGGAAGAAATTGAAGAGAAAATAACTTAAGAGAGAGGAAGAGACTTTGGTTGAGAGGTGACGGAGAGGGGCGATGGAGAGCTAGAGAGAGAAAGGAAAAAATTTCTGATTTTTTAGAGAGGGAAGAATGTAGAAACTTGTGGAAAAATTGGTATCATTTGTCTTATATAGTCTATTTGTGGAAAAGACCATTTTGCCCCTTTTTTTCTACACTCTTCTTCAAACCAAAATATCCGATAAAAATGTTGTAAAAGTTTTAAGCAGAATATTACATTCCCGGTAGTCCATGGAAATAATATGACTTGGTCCGAAAAGTCTTATGCGTAATTACCATTTTTCCCTCTTAAAAATTCCAAGGATAGAATAACTAATATTGAATTACACATTCAAAATTGGTAATCCTTATACTAAATTCTTAGAGCTCAAGTAAGACAAGCTTCTAAAATTTAGATGGTCATACCTTATATGCCATAACCAGTTAGTGTCTTCGTCCGATACAATTGACATGCAAACTACGTTTGCATTTTGAGTGCTACACAAGAAATTTTCCTTATCTGTCATATAGATGCAAAATGTTACTGATGACAGATCATTTTATGTTATTCTTAGCATGTTTTTCAATTAATTTTAGTAGGAAATAGCAGCAAAAACGAGGAGTATTAGAACGATTGCCTATGATTTCAGAACTTTTGTAATGTTTTCTATATTTGAGTCTGTAATTCTAGTTTTCCCAAAACATAGCAATTTGAGGGGGGTTTTGAATTAATTCACGAAAATATTGACAAATAACTATTTATTTCATAAAATGATCGTTAATTTATAAATTTAAGTAGCAAGAGTACCGTTACACCTCAATTTGTGAGTTGTATCGTAGAAGTTCCTTTTATAAAATTGGTATTGCTAAATTTTTTCAATATGTTTTCCACGCTTCCTTACAAACAAATAAAAAAAACAAATGTTTTTGACGATTGTTGTTTTCAAGTCAATCATTCCTTTTTTTTATGGTAGTCGAGGTTTGAAATTCGAATCTTGCATATATTATGCATTGACCCTACGCTAATCTTACGAGGACAATCAATCATGCCTTTGTCAAGACGATGTTTGACTCCAGTAAAAAAAAAAGAAGAAATTTGAGTGTTGATTGATTATTTATTTTTTTGGTCAAGGTTGTTGACTGATTTATTACATTACTATTTATTTTGTTTCTTTTCTTTTTATTATATTTTTTGGTCAAGGCTGCTGACTGATTTATTACATTACTATTTATATTGTTTCTTTTCTTTTTATTATTATTTTTTTCTCAAGGTTGTTGACTGATTTATTACATTATTTATTTTGTTTCTTTTCTTTTTAAATTAGAATTATTTTCATTTTTACTGTAATAAGACTCTTATAAAAAAAACTGTTAGGTTTTCGAAACAATAAAAACTCGAGCCCTAAGACGAACCTGCCTACATAACGATCCCAAAGGAACTGATGATGGCGGAAGCAACCGTAGAGTCCCTGAATATGGTCCTCCCTAAGGAATTGTTGATCGAAATCCTTTCTAGGGTTGAACCAAGCAATCCTCTTGAATTGAGGCGTGTTTGCAAGTTGTGGAACTCACTAGTTCTTGATTTTCAATTCATTACAGATCACAAGAACAAATTGTTTGCGGACATCTCCATTCTATTTGCTAAGGTTGTCGAACATTATGAGGCTTTCAAACTGCAACATATTATATTTAACCCTCTCATGCTTCAAGAAGAAGATGAAGATGAAGAAGATAATGAAGAAGAAGAAGATGATGATGATGATGAAGAAGGCGGTGTAGGAGGAGAAGAAGATGATGATGAAGAGGAAGATGCTGCTGAAGAAGAAAAATATGATGAAGAAGGAGAAGAAGACGTTGAAGAGGGAGGAAATGATTCAATATTTGATAAATGCAGTTTCTGAGTTGGATATTCTTTTGGTGAAACTTCGGGTTATCAAAGGGATAATGAAAATTATGAAAGTTGATATCCAGATCCAACCTATGGAGGATAGAATAAAGTGTCTCCGAAGCTTTATGCGAATTTATCTCAACTATGCAAGATCTTTATCCTCTCACCTTTGACTGGTAATGGTTTCGATTTGTCTTTACTCTCTTTTGAAATGTTGTAACTGTTGATTTATTAGATCATTCTATATGGTTGCTTCTTTTTAGCTTCAATTTAATCAGAATCCACAATGAATTAAGAGTAAAAGTTAATTAGTGATTCTTAAGAAATTGTTAGTGTTCAAAGTTAGTTCTTAATCAAATGGGTTCCTCATGGCAAGATAAAATACCTCACTTTTGTCTGTGTGTATTTCAGGGACTAACAGACAAATTCAAGGAGAAAGATACTGCGTATATTGGCTCTGCAACATTCTCCTATGAGGCGTTTATGTTGACTGTCATGTCCTGCCATTCCTGATACCTTAGGATAGTAATGGTGTATGTCAATCGACCGTATAAATTTCCTGGGGATGTAATTTGGTTTGGAAATAGATGTGTACCTGTGGTCGAATAAATTACTTTGGACAATATATAATATGCTTTTGTTCCCTGCTGTTTGGCTTTTATGATGCATAAATGAACAATAACAATAGTTAATGAACAACGTTTGATGTCATTTGACGTGAGTGATCGGGTGTTCTTTACTACAATTATTCATCAATTTTTAAGGTATACTGCTGCCTAGGTTATTTTCCCTAATTTTGTTGATTTTGTTTCATTCATTGTTATTTATAATAATTCTGATTCATCAAAATTTAGTTGAATCTATTTATGATAATTCTGAATCTTGTTGTATATTGATTTATTAATTTTGTTCCGATAATTCTTTTGTTATCATATCTGCATTGAGACAACCATAAAACATTGGCTAGATGTGTTATCATATTTTAAAAGGCTAAAGTACATTTTTCGTCTCCTAAGTTTCAAAATGTTGTGATTTTGGTCCTCTGTTTAAAAAAATGAAAATTTTAACCCTTAATTTTACAAAACTTTGAAAAGTTGCTGAGAAGACGCCACGTATCCAAAACAGCGAGGCCAAAATTGCAACTTTTTGTAAAATTAAAGGGTCAAAAGAGCTTATTTTCCTAAAGATAGAGGGTTAAATGAGCATATTTCCATAAAGTTAGAGGGTCAAAAGAGTATATTTCCCTAAAAATAGAGGGGCAAAATTTTTCATTTTTATAGTAGGGGGCAAAATCGAAACCAGGATGACCAGAGTGCCTCCCAAAAAACTGATAACAAGAGGTAAACTGAATAATAGAAATTAATTACGCTTATATATCTATTTTTGAACTTCATTCCACTCTGTCTTAAATATATATACCATTGTATAAATTGTTCTTTTATTTTTTTTAACGATGTAAATCAGTTAAGTTGGTGTGTATAGACTTCATGGCTTAGTTATGAATTTTTTGCAGTTGTTTTGCAAACAAAAATGTATAATCCCCATTCCCCAAGCCCACTTGTTTCAATTTATGTCCTACTATTAGAGAGTTAGAGTTTGATAAGAAAACAAGTTGGAAGTCTACACTCGAATCCAGATTGGCCAAATTAAAAAGTTATTGAATTCCATCGCGTTACTTTCAAACATATGCCATATTTACCAGCTGCACTCTGCAATCTTAATTTTAAAAAGTGAAGGCCAGTAACAAAAAGTGAAATGCTGGAACGTCTAGTGTGTTAAATGCTCTTTTCCATTTTACCATAATATGTGCATGCTCCGTCACAGTTGATGGCATGGATATTTATAATGTACCTAAATTACATCCAAAATTGTCTATGATTTAAGAATATAATAAATGTCTATGTACAGTATTAAATCATACAGATTTAGCCTCGAATAAATCTGCTATTGTCATTCATTGAGTTTACACCAAGTTCTCACTTAATGTTAGGTTAGGATGACCACTCATCCGACTCACCCGCTGACGAGATGAAGAGACAGATGTTTCTCCCTATTTCAAGAGGATACATCACAATTGATGAATTTAAGAGCAAAATTGTTTGAGAGTAATTTAGGTATATTGAAATAAGCTAAAAAAACTATGTGTCCTCTTTGATCGAAAATAGAATTAGATAAAAGAAGAGAAAAATTAGAGTGAATTTGGATGAATAAGAGGCTTAGGAATATAGAGAAGTAAGTTTTTTGATGTAGAAAAATAATAGTAATTGCAGTAGGATCAAACATATCTTTGTTGTTACTATTTAAACAAGACTCTGACTAGTGCACAAGTAAATTAATCTTGCATCTTGCACAAGTTTGTTTTTTTACCTTTAAATTAACAAGTCTCATCACATCTCATTCGATTCAATGGTGAGACGTATTCATTCAATACTAAAAAAAAGACTTAACTTAGTTGTATACCATAGAGTTGGGCTATTAAGAAAAGCACATGTTAATTTCCAAAAATAATAATGCACGCCTTAGAAACATTACATATGTATTGCTATTGGCTTCCCTAACTCACATGACTTGATCAAGTAAATATATATTCCCTAGCTACAACGTTGATGACAAACAACTTAATTACAACTTCCACTCCTCACTATGGAATGGACAATCTCCTGGAGAATAGTATAATCAATAGTACTCCTACCTGAAATAAATCTATTTTGATTTGGCAAAATGATTTTACGCATGAGATCCTTAATGCGGTTATCAATCACCTTAGCAACAATTTCGTAAATCATCTTGCATAACGAAATGGGGCGAAAATCCGAAGTTCTAGACAGAACAGGACCCTTAGGCTTTGTTTGCGAGTTTGGAGGGGAAGGGAGGGGAAGGTTTGGGAAAAAAGGAATGAGCAAGTGGAAGAAATAGAGGAAAATGGGAGGGGAGAGCTTTGGAGGTTAACTTTTCTTCATAATACTAAACCCACCTCATTTGGGTAACTAAATAATTGTATTGGATGGTTTTGGGGGATTTATATGAATTCTTCAAAATTTAATTTATGTTGTTATATTATTTTTAAAACAAAAAATATAGTAATCATATGCATTAATTTTTCATTCTTTAAAATTTGAGAACAAATATTAAATGTATTAATGACTTTATTATAGATTAAAAAAGATATTCTAATCGATATTAGGCACCGGTTTGGGTTACCTAATTTTCGTTTTACGTAGTTTCTATTTTCTTTGAGGGTTTCGGTTGGTCCCCCCTCTTGTACATATATTTTTCCTTTTTTAATATATATATTTTATGAGTGAGTGGCAGAGGATTGGAGTTCCCTGGGGTGCCGACCTAGTCGGGATGCTCAACGGCTCCTTGATGTCTTCCTCACTTTTGATTTAGTAAAAATAAATAAATAAGTTAATAAATAAATTTGAATTTCCAAAACTCCTAATAAAAATTAGAATTAAATTCAAAAGGCCCATTTTTTAAATCACTTCAAACCGGCCGACATAAGTTCTATATAAAAAAAAAATCATCACTTTTGTTTTTCAAACCCTCTCTCCCTTGAGATAATAAACAGTGTGTTTTCAATCTCCAAAATGGAGAAGAAAACTATGTTCTCTTTTGCACTCATCTGCATTGTTGTCGCCGTCGTCAGAGGCCACTCCCCTTTGGCAACACTGTCCACATCACCCGCCACCACTCTGACTTCATTACCGGCATCACCTCCTTCCAATCCCACATCACCAGCCCTCGTTGCTTCTCCCATGTCATTTCCTTCAAATTCACCACCCACATCACCGACCACATCTCCTTCCAACGTTGTTGCACCTGCATCGGCCCTTGTTAGTACACCATTAGTACCGGTTCCGATAAGTTGTCCATCGACACCTGTTCCAGCCAGGTCACCTCCATTAGTGGCACATGTGGCGGCTCCAACGACACTGGCAGTTCCAGGTGGAGCTTGGGAAGATGTTGACGATGAGGTTAGATTCTCTTTCCTCTTTCGATTTTTTTGTAATTTCTACTTTTGAAATGTGCTCGTTTTCTTCAATGTATGTATCAGATCGTTTACAAGCATACATGATACTTAATCCAGTTCTAAATATAAGATACTTGTTTTATGATACATTATTTTTACTATTTTTGCTAACCCAACTCTAAGGCCAAACGGTGATTGCCACCACCGACGGTGGTTTTTTTTTTTGTGTGTGCTAGCAATCATCTTTTGGTGCTATGACGGGATTTAATTGGGTTAGGTAATTAACTCCCTGAGCAAATTAAGGAAGGAAATATTAATTAAGGAATGAACATTAAAAAGAATAGTACGACACACCTTAGGACTGAAATAGAAAATATTTTTTTACCATAAATAGTAATAGTAATTTATATGTTACTGGATATATTATATAAATTATTGAAAATAAGTTTAATATTTAATGGCGGTACTTTATTATATTAAATAATAGTAATTAGTAGGATCCTTCAACAATAAAAAAATAATTAATAGTAATAACAGTAATTAAAACTGATTTGGCTACAACACGGTTTTTTCATGAAAAAATTAATTAAAGAACGAAAATTAAAAAGGACGATAACAAGACACACACCTCCTTTGGAGGAGATTGTATCCCGTTTTTTTCTTCTCTCAAGTGTGATCTTGGCCATCCATTATAAAAATGAGAAAATGTGTTTTTAATTGTAAGAAACGAGAGAGTGTAATTAAAGGTTTGAATGCAAGTCCACATAAGTTTGACTCGGTTGGTAAAAACAATGTATAATATATGTAAGGTCCGAGGTTCAAACCTCGGACACCACCAATGAAAAAATAAAAAGGTTTGAATACAAGCTCGATAAAAAACAGCAGAGTTTTCCACTCGAAATATCCTCTCTCCACCTCCTTGGTTAGGACTAGAAAATATCTTTTATCATAAAAAGAAGAGATATTGCTAAGGATTAGCAAAATTATAATATCAGAGTTATTTATTGTTGAGATTTTATCTCCATATCTCTCTCTATAATCTCCTTAGATCAAGGGATTGTGCAGTTGTATGATTTATTTTGTTTTCCTGATTTATAGCCCTCTGATATGCTAATTCACTCCTAATTTGGA
>Ga0315914_1003527_pt1 | contig 23741 bp, 13 predicted proteins | sample MpolenodulesMG_FD_203920 | JGI IMG/M metagenome (GOLD analysis project Ga0315914, IMG submission 203920) | Medicago polymorpha root nodule microbial communities from Los Angeles, California, United States - elongated nodules | ecosystem: Host-associated > Plants > Roots > Nodule | place: USA... | reverse complement strand
TAAATACTCTTAAACACTATAATTGAACTCATAGTACACAAGCTTTGAAGTTTGGAGACAATCCACAAGTTTTGGGTTGACTTAAAAATAGTTATGCGGGATTTTCATAAAATTTCACTAAGACTTCCTTGGAGTATTTTCATCATAACTCAAAAACCAAAAATCATTTTCACGTCAAACCAAAGCCATTGGAAAGCTAACAGAATTATCTAAAACTTTCATGTTTACACTAAAAACCAATTCTGTACCTATCAATAGCAGTTTTCATTTCAAATTCGGGAAAAGTTGTGCTGAAATTCATAAAGATTTCCTTGTGACCTACGTGCAGTAATTTGACCATAACTCAAGTTCTATAAATCATTTTGATTTCAAACCAACGGCATTAGAAGGCTAACACAATTATCTACAACTTTCATGTTTACACCAAAACCCAGTTCAAAGCAGGAACATATGAAAACGACGCAAAAACATGAAACAGAGAATGCTGTCAGAGGTAGCTCTCGGGAAAACTTCATTTTTCACCCAAAAACCCAATTTTCATCAACCTTAATCCCAAATTTGTTAGGAACTTAACCTAGGATCATTCTACAACCTGAACATCGTTTATCTACGAATTCCACGGACTTTCTACACTATTAACATCCAATTCTACAAGTTCTACCATCAATTCTGATTCTTAGCCCTAATTCTCAAATTCTCATGAACAACAACAAAACTACATGCTAAATTCAATTTCAGAATTATACCACTTAAGATTAGAGAATATTAGTCTCACCCTTACCTTAGATTGGTGATTGCAAGACTTTACAGGTTCTCTCTTCCTTTTATATCTCACACCCTCAACATATTTCTCAACCAAATCTACATATATTTCTTAACTAAATCCACACATATTTTCTAACTACATCCACATATTTTCTAACTACATCCAAACCAGCCCCTCAAATATATTTATTCTAAATATCCAACATATTCTACAAAAAAATTATAATATAAAGCCACTTAAAAAAATATTAAAACACCACAACATGTCATAAATCACATAAGTCATATAAAAGACTCTAAACTCAACCAAAAATAATTAAATAATAAATTGGGGTGTTACATTATTTATTGAACATTGTAAATGAAAATGTTGTTTTGCACTTATTTGGATTATATATTATTATGTGGAATATGATCTAACCCCAAGTGGTCGTTTGGTTGACCGTCTGCCTATTTGTACGAATGGGCAGACGGCGTGCAGGACTGGTTCTCTTTTTGCTTGTGAGTTGCTTGAGGACTAGCTTTGGAGCTATCTCTTTTTCTCTTTTGCTCGGGGTCTAGTTTATGGCTCTGATTAGAGTGTCGGACTTATGCTATTGATTTATATCTTGTTGAGAATTGTTGCTCACTTATGAATGAGATTTGAGATTTTTATTGGTGATGTATATTGAGACACGGTTGTCGAGATTTTATTATGTTGTTGAGATATTTTGTATGATGATTTTCTGCTGCGAGCTTTTGAAAACATAGTTATGCATGTTTTGAGTTAATTGAAGATGTAACATCTAAACCCTTTTGAATAATTGAATTATTGCATGATTTATTGCGTTAAAGGGTTTAGGGTGTTATAAGGAAGGGAAACATATCGATCCAATGGACGATTTATAGGACTCCTAGGGGGACCCACATCATAATTGGAAGAGGCAAAACAAGGTGTACCCCATCACCATAATCTTGGAGTTGTTCACTATCAAAAGAAATAAGGGTACGAGGGCACAAAGATTTTGCACCTTAAAAGTAAAATAAGTGGTCGTAATGATTAATAAAGGGGTGAAAGAAAAAACCACTTAGCATGATCAAGGCCCAATCCTTTAAGACCTAGAGTTCATTATGAGTATTACTTTTCCCACCCTATAGGATTCTCGCGCGCCCTGCGTTTTTTCCAAAAATGTCTTTGTGCAGTCCGGATTTTAAAATCCAGATTCATATTTACTATTTCGGATTTTATAATCCGAACAATTCTTATGTATAATCAGACATCAGACCCCCTCACATTCCAATAGTTTTGAATTTTGCTTTTAAAAACAACAAAAAAAACTAAGTAAAAAATGCTAAAAACCTGTCAAATAAAATCATAAAAATACCACCAAAAAATTCTAAAAATCAAATAAAACTAGTGCAAATTTTTTCGGATTTTTCTGAGAATATGAATAATTAAAAAAAATGAAAAATGGGTCTAAACGATGAAATTTTGGTTTTTGGAGGGGCGGAGTCTCGTAAGAAGTCCCTTCTACGGGAGTCATGGTCCTTGAATTTTTTCTGATTTTTTGGGGAAGTTTCAGAGCAATCCAAACAAGTAGCCCGAAAACCCGATTTTTGACTAAGAACAGGTAACAATGACCCAAAACAAAAGGATAAGAGTTAGGAAGATTAATATTGTCCATAAAATGGTTATACATGTAACAAACATGTTTAGGATTTATGCTGATACAGTTCGGATTATATAATCCGAACTGTTTTACCTTGAAAAAGGGTGTTTAGAGGGTTTCCGGATTATGTAATCTGGAAACATCATGTAACGTGCCCTATTTTTGAATTTTCCGAATTACAAAATCTGGAAAAATCCGTAACTCCATTTTTCACCCTATAACAAATGAAAACACCATTCCGGATTATGAAATCCGAAAACCTCAAGGGCATTTTTGGAAAAAACGCAAGGCGCGCGAGAATCCTTTAGGGTGGGAAAAGTAATACTCGTTCATTATCGCATCTTAGGCCCAATATGGTGCTCATCTACGGTTGTTAACTACATGCACAAGTAAAGAACCGCAATGCACCAAATATTACACTTAGAGCACATCTGAGCCCTCCAAGTGATCAAACATTCTCCAGGCCATCGACCCATAAGGGTATAACCAACATATATGCTCTAGTGGAGGTCTATAAATAGGGTGTGTCACGCTGAAATAAGATACACACTCCTATTTTAAAAAATCTCTCCAAAACACCTTGAGACCTGTCTAACTTGAACGTCCAATGACTTTGCAAATGCACCTCACCCCTCCCTCCCGCTTAGAGAATATTAATAACTAACATACAAATGCAAGGGTAGTCTTATTTCTAAGATGTGTGAGAAGTACAAGAATAATGAGGTGTTATAATGTGTAGTATGATCCCATAATTTAATCAATCATAAAAATTACCTATGGTAGTTTTAACTTCTAAATAAATGTTTTGTCACATCTTTGATGCATTATTTCTAGAACCAGGTTTTATCCTGATTCGTCACTACTATTTTTCTTTTGCTATGTTTTCCTTGTCTGCCATGAAAAGCTAAAAGACAAATAAAAAATATATTGGATGTTTAATAAAAAAGAAGAATGTGTTTTGATGATGATTAAGATTTTTATGTGAAATATTTACTAAAATTAAGAGATCAATTGAGTGAGCGGAAGAAGAAGAAAAAAAACATGACACATCGATTTATCTTAGAGACATTAACCAATAATTCCAATTTTATGAACAGCTTTGTGCATCTCCAAAGGGCTAAAATATATTTCATTGAGGTTAACAACGCATGCAATTGCTTCTATAAAGTTATCAAATAAATTTTTATTTATTACATCAAAAGAAGAAAAATATGGCTCGTGTCATAAGTTTATTTTATGCTTTGATCATCTTTCTTTTCTTATTTCTTGTTGCAACCAATGGTGGTGAGTATAACGTTTCACCCAATTTTTAAATTTTTAAATTTATTTTATATACAATATTTTATCACCTTTTAGTAATATCAATGTTGTTGTTATTTGACATCACAGATTTGAGTCCCTGCCTTAGGAGTGGAGATTGTCCAAAAGATGATTGCCCCTCTCATTTAGTTCCTAAATGCATTGGTCTTACCTGTTATTGCATTTAATTGTAACCATTAAGTTGAAAAATAATTATATGTTACTTTTATTCACGTAATTTTATTTGTAAGTCAAATGTTAGTACTCTTATGATTTTCCTCACGGTTTGATTTAGGAATGAGTCCCTAGTGTTATTCAAAATTCTTTAATTAGTCCCATAAAAAAAGAGTGGCATTTATGTTCCTATATCAAAAAAAAAAATCTACATGTAGTTTGAGTCCATAGTGTTATTCAAAATTCTTTAATTACCCTATGACTTTTAAATTTGTTAATAATTATTTGCAGAAATGTTTAGAACTTTTTTTTTTAGAAAAGAAATGTTTAGAACATGGTGATAGGGTGAGGGTTTTGTTAAGTTCCTCACCGGTGTACCACTTAATTTAACCCTCGAATTAAATCAGTCTATCTGATCTAATTATTCGTCACCGCATCAGATTCAGATCTAACTTCTTTCTTCTCTCTATACTTTCTCTCTCACGGTTCTTTTTCTCTCATTCGCATTCTGATTCCCCATCGTCTTCTCTCTTCTGCTTGACATTTGATAAATTGAAAATACAATATTGAACCAGGAAGCAGGCTTAACAAGATATATCCTTATGTGCTTAAGGCTTGATATAATTTGTAATTTGATAAAAACAATATTCAAAGAATTTTCATATCAGTTAACACAATTGAATGGAAATTTATTCAACAGATTTTCATATTTTAATCTATTTATTTTTTTTTTGCATTTAAAAAAGACATAATTGAATGGAAATTTATTCAAATAAGTTATTTTAGATATGTCAAAAACTTGTCTCAAATTTGATTTTATGGAGCAGTTGAAGAAGAATATGAAGCCTCATTTGATTTGCTGAAGCGGTTTGATTTTCCAGAACCACCATTGACATGAAGTTATGAAGGCTGAGAGCGAGAAGGACAAAAGAAGTAATGATGTGGTGTGTAAAGTACACGGTAGGATACAAGAGTAGAGATTAATCTGATGGTTCAGAATGTTTTTTATAATGGTCCACCGGTGAGGGACTTGTTAGACCCCTCACCCTAGAATCCACCTTAGAACATTATAAAAAGTTTTTATATATAAATTTAAAATTTTTTAACTTGCGGTGAATTAAATATGGATTTTTTAAGTTTCAAAAGTTGAACATAAAAGTAATGAAATCTCAAACTAGAAATCAAATCGTAGAATCTTTTTTTCAAAAAAACTTTTTAAAATCTTCTAAACATGTCTGGGAAAAAAAATCATTTTAAAAATACACATCGACTTAACAAGAGAAACTAAAACCACCAGGAAAATTTAGTAGGGACAAAAATGTGCAAAATTATTTTATGGGTACGAAAAATTATTTTTCATAATTTTTTAGGGATGAATAACTAATTTAATCATTTTATCTATGTTTATTGAGCCTTTCAATTTCATTGACAAGCTCAAATTAATAAATTAACACAATATATGATTGTGTAGAGGAATTATTTATTCTACTTATGTAGTTTGCATATAACTGTTGATTCATATAACCTGAAAAATATTAGTATGTAATTTTATATCCAATGAAACGAAGTTAAACAAAATTGTCTTGATGAACAACTCCTAGAGTTCATCCATACTTAATAAAAAAATTGGACCAATCAACTAATGATTTTCACGATAACAATCAAATAACTAAAATCTAAAGTTATAAATAAGTTGACCCACAATAAAAAAAATGAATCAAGTTGTGGTATATGATTTATTTTTTTATAAATAAGTTTTTTTTAAGGAATAGTTTTTGTTTTTATTTAGGAAATATTTTTTTAAGAAATAGTTAGTTTTTTTTTTAAATACTTATTTTGAGTATAAGGTGAAAATAGTGTTGAACAGTTGAAAAAACTGATAAATTTTAAGTTCTGGTTAAAAATTCTAAGTAAGATACAATATTTTCTTAAAAACTAGACTCTAACTCGTATGATGCACGAGTTTTTTGTTATTCTTATGCATTTGAAATTCAGTAACATATTTAATTATGGTCACTATTATTGTAAACAATTTTACATGCATAGAAAGAAACAATAAAAGGAAAAGAGAAAGAAAGAAAAAAAGATTAATTTACAGAATTTAGAGAGTAGGAAAAAAATCTAAAAATCATTATGAATCATCAGATCACTTCAAATTGTGTATTTCAACACGTGCAACCAAAGTTCTAACAACAATTAATACACCAAAATAACTATTTAATTTCACTTATCAAAATAATTGTTTGAACAAATATTTAAGAACCAAAAACGATACGCGTAACTGAAGGGAAAGAAAATGACAGTTTATGAGAAGTGAAAAAGGTGGGATTAGAAGTGGTTAATGAGAAGTGGAAAAGGTGAGATAAGAAATGGGGGGGCAACCAGAGTTCTAACAACAATTAACACACCAAAATATTTGAGAACAAAAAATGATGTGTGTGATAGAAGGGAGAGAAAATAACAGTTTATGGGAAGTGGAAAATGTGAGATAAGAAGTGGGAGGCGGTTTTAGAATTTGAAAGCGAAATTAAATCAACAAAAATCTGTGTGGCTTAATTGCAAAAACAATGATAGATGACCATATGTAACCTTGTTCAACTCGCTTGCAACACGAACCGTGAATTATGTGACTATGGACTCTCACTCTCTGCTCTCTGCCTTTCGCTCTCAGCTCTCTGCCTCTCTCATCTATCTCTTTTCTTCTTCAATAGCTATGGTTGTTAATCTCTTCTCTGGTTGCTAATCTCTTCTCATTCACTCTAAAAGGTAATATCTTCTCCTTCCTTCCTAGTTCCTTCCTTCCTTCCTTGTTTAGTTGTTTTAGGGTTTTAGAAAAATTGATTATTTGTGATTTTGTAATTGAAAAATTGATTAATAGTTGATGAATTGATGTTAATAGTTGATGAATTGGTGTTAATGAATTGATTAATTGAAAAATTGTGATTTTGTAATGGTGTTAAAAAATGTTGGCATCTCTCTGCTTATATTGTGTTTTAATGTCTTGTTTTTCAACAGTCTTATATTTTGATTTAACATTTTTGTTTATTTGTAGAGTTGTAGTTTGCTATCGAATACATTATATTTCATCTCTATTGACATGTTATATTTCATCTCTCTTATTTCAAACTGTACTTTTGTAAAAAAATGACGATCCCCTTTATTTTGATTTATGACTATTTATATATATTACGTCACATGTGAATTTGCGATAAATTTTTCACCCAAGCTCTATATAATTCATGGCTCCGCCGCCACTGTGCGCAACCTCGTATTCTACCCATAAACAATGTCAATGATGCACGAGCAAATACGCACAATGTATTATATGACAACATGCTATTGAAAAATTTCGAATATACATACTATTGGTGCTCACATACTAGATGTTGTGACTAGTACATGTTCAATGTATGATTAAAGAATAGACTGTTTGATATGCATCATAGGGTGGTGTATGAGTTATATAAGATTGATCAATTGGACTCATGAAAAACATTTTGTGTTATTAAAAAAAAAAAAATTCTGTGATTTAGTATATGTAGTGAGTAGCAGATTGAGTGTGTGATATAAGAATATACCATCTGATACACATCATCTGGTGATGAGACAAATTAGGTGAATCACACCGTTTGTACGTTCTTTGGTCAAAAAAATTGAAACCTTAAAAATATATCATTGGTTTTACACAAAAAAGTAGAGAAAGTAAAGTTGCTGAAAAATAAAAGAAAATCTGCGCATCCAGGGAATCGAACCCTGGTCAGTACCGTGGGAGGGTACTATGATACCACTACACCAGATGCGCTACTTGTTGCAGTTTTCACTATAACATATTAAATAATTAAATTACGTGATATATAATTATATTATTGTAAAAATTATGTAGAAATGGCTTGAGTTTGCCATTTAACTCCACGAGAGTTGAAAATAATGTTAGAATATTTTTATATTCATCTAAAAATTAATTGTGAGATAAAAAAAATTAATATCTCATTATATGAAAATGATGATACAATCAATTATAAAAAGAGAGATGGTGCATCAATTATATAAAGAGATCAATGTAAACAATAGCTGTTAGCAAGACAATTGATTAGATGCATCTTTTTTTTTTCCTTCAAACATTTTGATTTAAAATATTGAAAAAAAGGTAACATACATCGTCAGTGTAAACTTACATTAGTTTTACACTAACATCTAATAGAAATTGAACAGTTACATTTACAAAAGCGATTACAATACATGCTTGCATAGATATAGGGTTTTTATTTAATGTCGGTGTAAAGTTGTTTTACACCGCCAATTAATATCTTTTAAACTCTAACGTATATTTTTAAAGTTAAGTAATCATTTGGTTTTTAAAAAATAAAAACGAAACACTCAAGTACTAAAAAAAATATAAAACATTCACGAGAAATTGAATGAAATGAAATAACAAATATCTTCAAACTAATATAATAATAATCTTGATTTTAATTCAGTCCTCGAATTAGAGTAATATTGACAACTCTTGAGAAAAAAGTTTGTCAACCATGAGACCTTACCCAACTCAAATGACTTGGATATACATTGATGGAGTTACATAACCGGATCTATCGACTAGCTAGTATTTCAATTTTTCCATCATATTATTGGTAGGAAGTTTTCAAAGCCTATGAACATGTATTTAATGGGTTCTGATCCCTAACAAAGTCAATGAATTGTTAGTGCTAGTATTCTAAGTTTACAACTACATGTGTTAATAATTAATCGAGTCAAAAAAATGAAATAAAATGAATTAATAAAGTACACGTACAACTACATGTGTTATGCATAGTAGTGAAAGAGAAAGCATGAGTGTAGCGTAGTGAGGGAAAAGCTAACGTAACAACAGTTCAACAAAACCTCTTTCATTCACATAACTCATCACTCAAATCTCATTCTCATTCTCATTTTCATTTTCACTTTCTCGCAAGTCATAACCATGACTACTGCCAGCAAAATCAAATCTGTTGATTTTTACAGGTCATCATCATCACAATCATAATATCTCCCTCTCTTCATCATCATTGTTATTTTCGCGTGTTCGCATGCCAATCGTCAGTTACAATGCCGTTAATTTGATCACAAATGTTTTTTTTTTCAACTGCACTGTTTCATTGCATGTAGTTTAATTAAATATGATTTGATCTTGTTTTTGCTTAATGGTTTTTTCATTTCAGTTAAACCCTGTTTGTTTATAACAATGTAGATGAAGGATTTCATATTTCATATACTCACACTGTAAACTCATTCTACAATGTCGTCGTAAAATTTCAATACTCAATAGTCATTTGTACTTTTTCTATTTATAAATTCAGCTGAAATCTGGAAAAATGTATATTAAAAGAGAGATGATGTTTGAGACCGAAAAGGAGGATATGCTTGGTTAGATTGAAAGATATAGTGAAAATGTAAAAGGAAAGGTTATGAATGATATATCTCATTCTTAGGGGGAAAACGGAAAAATGTTTGGATTCATAGTGAGTTTGACAGAATCTTGGTGTCTCTGGAGTGATTTTGACAAACCTACCGTGATACCAAACAAGCATTAAGTTACCCAAGGGAAGGACTCAAATTTAATAAATAAAGATGTATTTGAGAATGAGAATGTATATATGATAATGTGAAATTATTTTTTTTACGGATAGATAGAAGTTTTTAACAGTTTCTTATGTCAACAGAAAAATCCCAAGAGATTTAACCGAGGCGTCATTATCTGGAGCAGGGTTATCCATAGTAGCAGCTCTTGCAATGATGTTTTTATTTGGAATGGTCAGTAGATTTAACATACATGTGCCATGGATTGATATAAACTCTTTATGCCTAAATTTAGTTTTATCAAAGTTTTTTGCATGATTGGTTTACAATTATCATGTTGATATCATGCAAATTTGTTGCAGGAACTTAATCAATATTTATCTGTTGATACATCTACGTCTGTGATTATCGACAAGAGTTCTGATGGGGAGTTTTTACGTATTGATTTCAATTTGAGGTAGAAGTCTTTTTTATCTTTATTTGAATATGATATGATATGATATGATGTTTTTTCTAAGAGACTTAATTTAATTTGTTTTCGGTATTGTGATGATTTATGAAATTGACATAAGGCGATAATTTTGTTTCTCGTATTTCATGATTATTTTCTAAGTGTTTCAATTCCTTGATCAATTCATGTAGCTACTGTAGCTAGTAGTAGTATTGCTTTGAGTACATTCAATTGATTTGGTGTTTTATAAGCTCTCTTTTTCTCTCTCAATTGTTTCTTGCTGACAGCTTCAATTTATCTTGTAGTTTTCATTCACTGTCATGTGAGTTTGCGTCAGTCGACGTGAGCGATGTGCTGGGAACAGTAAGTTTCTATTATTCCATTTGTTAAATCTTCATTTCCTCATGCATTTTATGATTTCCTAACCTATGATTTCCTATGCTATAATACCTTCTTATCATTGATCCTTTAATATTTTTTCAACTTGTCCTTAATTTGTGACTTCTTGATTTCAGAACAGGATGAATCTAACAAAAACAGTTCGCAAGTTTTCTATCGATTCAAATTTAAGAACCACTGGGTCTGAATTTTACTTGCGCCCAGCTACCAACGTCATTAAGCATGATGATAAAGTGGATGAAGAATCTCTTGAAGGTGCTTTTGTATTCACGTCCAACAATTTTGACAAATATGCTCATCAGTAAGTGGCTCAATCACGAAATTCATTTCATTCATTTGATGTTTATGAGTTTCAGTTTGTTGCCGATAATGGCCCGTTGTTTACACTGTTCTCAATAATCTTTTTGCAGATTTCCAATTACAGCAGTAAATTTTTATGCTCCCTGGTGTTACTGGAGTCAACGCTTGGTAACTATTTCATCTTCGTTTCTTTCTTCCTCCTCGGTTTAACAAATAAGATGGTTCTGAATATCTTTATTGTTGTCCAATGTCCAATGACATTTACTTCTCTTTTTCTACTATCAAGATTTTCTTATTCTTTTTTGTGGGTTTGGGTAATGAATTTTAATTAATGAGATAATATAGGATTTTAATTACTTGTAGCCAAATAATTTGTTCGGATGTCTAAAGAAAGAATTTAGACAATACTGTAATTTTATTGTATACTTTTCAATAGAAAAAGTGAATTTGAAAGATAAGAGGCAATTTGAGGCATAAAAATATCAATCTCCAACATTCTCTCAATTGCTTAGTAGTCGTGTGAAACACTGGATTTGAGGCAATTTGCAGTTCAACTTTGATTATTGCATAACTGTGATCTATATAACACTCTATAAAACCTGGCACATAAAGTAACTAGTTGAGCCAAATGAGCTAACAAGTAGCTGATATCGTGGCATTTAGCTTCATAATTTGCTTCTGAAGTTGACATTGCAACGACATTATTTTTCTTTCTTTTTATGGAAATAAGGTTTCTTCCATTGAATATACAATGCTCAAAAGTGGATTTCCTGTGTAAATGGTTCAAGGTGTTTATTTATATATCACGCTTTTATCCCTTTCTGTTATGATATACATTATTGGTTAAGTAGAGTAGTTAAAGTAGTTAATAGTTGTTACAGAAGTTAGTTAGTTGGTCAATTTAGATTGTTATAGGGCTATTTGTATAAATTAAATATAGGAGAATACAATGCCAAGTTGATCACTATTAAGCATCGTAATCATTTGTGAACAGAGTGGTAGCTCTATTGTGAAGTTGTAACCCTTGGAGGAGAGATTTCTCTCCTATGATTTCCTATTTCTTATTAAAAGTGTTCATTCTTTGGAATCCAATTATTGGGTTCCTAACACTTCCATTTCACTCTCTTCTGTATAATGGTTGAAGGTGGTTGTTTATATCTCATTCTTTTATCCCTTTCCTTGCAGAGACCTTCATGGGAGAAGGCAGCTAAAATAATGAGAGAGAGGTACTCTACATTTTTCCGTGTTTTTCTCACTTTACTAATTTCAGTAACTAACTTGGCATCACTTTACTAATTCAGTGGCTTGTGTGTACAATTGCATTCTTATTTAGATATGATCCGGAAATGGATGGTCGAATACTTTTGGGGAAGGTAGATTGCACTAAAGAAGCAGACTTGTGTCGGAGGTGCCTTTTTTCCCTATGTTTTTGAACTAATATGCTAAATTCTCAAGTGTTAACTTTGTAACAATGCCAGAAATTATGATCATTCTTTATTATAACAGTTGTAAAATTTGGAATTCTAATATGCCAAATTCTCAATTGTTAAATCTTTCTCAATTTGTTTTTCAATCCACTTGCAGAGAGATTGATTTAGCTGAAATTTAGTTTATATATTCTCAGTTGATTTTCGTTACTCCTATTTTCCTTTGTTATTATAAAAATTGTGATTTTAATCACAACTCTTTTGATTCCTCCGGATCACTTTCTCCTCCTTCTCTTCCTACAAACTAAGTGTTGGTCTTTGTAAATTTTCTCTCGGACACCAAATATTTCCTAAGAAAGATATCCATCGAAACAGCTGAAACACTTAATCGAAGAAATCGGATATACTAGAAATGCATGTTTTTGTCTCCTTTAGCTTTGTAAGATATTCATTCTTTTGAACATGCTATGCGATGTATTATTTCATTACATTTAGGAAATACGTACAGGAACTTTTATCCATTTCTAAACTATGCGTTGTCGAAAATAGATTTCGTGATCTAGGTTCATTGATATAAGCTTAGCTTATTTTCAAGATGGAGATTAGCTTCGACAATAAGTTGAGCATTATTGGAAGTGCATGTTCATCATTGTAATTTGATATTTTCTTTTTCACTTGCTAATTTTGCTGTTTTTCTTGTATTCTTTTCTATCCGCTCTTCTGATTTCAATGTTGTTTTTGTATCTCGTTACCAATATCCAGGCATCACATACAAGGGTATCCATCCATTCGTATCTTTCGTAAAGGAAGTGATGTCAGGTAACAATGAAAACTCTTTTTATCGGAAATAATCAATACCTACTCATATGCTTGTCCTTATTGGATATTATGTGTGTTTTTATTTGCTTTTATTTAATAGGCAATGCCAATTCTATTTCAATATGCGGTTTGCCTTTTTTTTATTTGTATAAGTTCATTGTTTTAGTAAAATCTATATGATTAATATCTTTAGAGTTTTTGCATATGTGGATGCTGAATATTTTTACCACTTTGGTCTGTGATTGGGTTTCTAAAGTTTTGGATCTTTGAATATATCTAATTTTGTTAATCTTTATCCTATTTCAGAAGTGACCACGGACATCATGAGCATGAGTCTTATTATGGAGATCGTGATACAGATAGCCTTGTTAAGGTACAAATTAAATTAGCATGATTTGTATCATTTTACTTTGAAGTGTTAATGCTGTTAAATATAATTGAACATCATTGTTTACCATTGGAGTACAACATGCCTGATATGAAGTGTCTCCACTGCAGACAATGGAGAATATAGTGGCGTCTTTCCCTTCAGAGTATCAGAAGCTAGCTTTGGAGGATAAATTAAATGTTACAGAGAATTCAAAAAGACCAGCACCGTCAGCTGGGGGATGTAGAATTGAAGGATATGTACGTGTCAAGAAGGTAAACTCACATACGGATAAAATTAGCCTTCTAGTTCTATTGTAATGTGGAAAACTTCTTTTGTTGCTTCCTAGTTTTCAGGTTTGAGTATGAACCAAGATTCTTTACATTGTTCTTGTTTTTAATTTGTCTTTTGCATTATAATAGAAGCTTCAGTTGTCGATATTATAACAGCAGAAATAAATGATTTAATATAAGGCATATGACTTCCTATTATTTTTCTTTCTGTATTATAAATATTATACCGAAACGTAAGCTGTTTTGCACTTGCAGGTTCCAGGAAACTTGATCATCTCAGCAAGATCCGATGCCCATTCATTTGATGCTTCTCAAATGAACATGTCGCATGTCGTACACCATTTATCTTTTGGAAAGAAATTGTCACCTAAGCTTATGAGTGATGTCCAGCGCTTGATACCTTATGTTGGTAACAGCCATGACAGGTTGGATGGTCTGTCATTCATCAATTCACATGATTTCGGAGCAAATGTTACTGTAAGATAATATTTTGCATAAAAGTCTCCAGATTCAGTAACTTTTTATTTAAGTATGTGTCTTTTTATGGTCTGCGTTGGAAATACTTATTGCTAATGGCAGGCTGTATTGAGCTGCATGCATTTGCAAGAGCCAGATGCAATAGATAGCATCAAATATAGGGCCAGATAATATTTTGTTTATGTTTGGAGGCTATTTCAACACCTTTGTAGGACAAGATTGGGTCTTCCCTATTATCCTCTTCTGCATGATTCTAAATCATGCTTGTAGTCGTTTTGCAGTAGTTGTTACGCTGCGAACCTTGATTTTGCAGTAAAATGCAGGAAAATGCCAACTGATGTGGCCGCAGTTGCGGTTGCGATGACTCTGCAAAGACGTCTAAAACCTTTGTATTACGGCCACAATTGCAGTTGCTGACCGCTATTTAGAAGTGTTACTTCATTTGGAAAATAATTGCGGTACATTGGAGTTCCTTTATTTAGGTGTTAGTCTCCTCTGAGATAACACAATTTTTCAATAATGCAATCTCTGTTATCATTTGATGGCTTTGATCATGGTTATGTTTTTCTGTATGGAGGCTGAAAAAACGACAGAAAGATGAGCATTTCAATCTCTTGGAAATTTATTGCTGTCCAAGTATTGCACATTAATCTAACTTATGTGTGTGCAGATGGAGCATTACCTTCAGATTGTTAAAACAGAAGTGATTACTAGACAAGGTTATCAATTAGTTGAGGAGTACGAATACACAGCGCACAGCAGTGTAGCACACAGTTTACACGTTCCTGTTGCGAGGTTCCATCTTCAACTCTCCCCCATGCAGGTCTGCATATGGAGATTATCGGTTTTAATAAGTTTCTGCTCTTTTAAACTTCTTGTTGATTTACTGAGTTTTTTGTGAGCAGGTCTTGATAACAGAACATCATAAGTCTTTTTCACATTTTATTACAAACGTCTGTGCTATTGTTGGGGGTGTTTTCACGGTATGTATCTCAGATATTGTGGCTCTATACTTGTATTGTTAACTATTTGTATTGTTGACTAATCTTCCTTGTGGTTTCAGGTAGCTGGAATTACGGAATCGATTTTGCACAACACTATTAGGCTAATGAGAAAAGTTGAGCTGGGCAAGAATTTTTGATAGAGGTAGTTGGAGAATTTATCTAGGTTAGGGCTCTTGATTCACTAAACTAACTTCAATGAAGATGTCTTTCGACAGATTGTTATCTTTAGATATGCTATATAAAGCATAACAAATGTAGTGTTTTTCTTTTCATTTGGTAATGTTCATGACATGGATTGCGAGCACCACCACATTTTTGTACTTGGTAGCGTTTGTTTAAATAGAATAATTAAGTGCTAATACAATGGTTTTATTTATTTCAAGTTCAACTTATTGAATATTCTTACACCATCATTAGTAAGAAGCACACAAAAGAGTACATAATTACCAGCTTATTTCTCAACTCACAAACAAATATCGAACGGTGCTATGAGAAGAAAAAATAAATAAATTATAGAAATCATACTCAATAACTCATACTTTTACTTAGAAAAAACCAGAAGTGAAACCATGAGTGCTCCAACAGAACAACCAAAGCTAACCAAGATTGAAGAAGCAGCATTAGGAGGAGGAGGTTCTGAAACAGGAGGTTGAGTTGGAGTAATTGGATTTGTCACATCAGTCCCTAGTGGTGGTGGAGATGAACCGACTTGCTGAGTAGGTGGTGGAGTAAGAGTTGAACCATCAAGTGGAGAAGGTGGTGGAGATGAACCATCTAGTACTGGAGAAGGTGGTGGTGTAGGAGTTAATGCGTCCGATGAGTGTGAGGATAAAGGAGAAGGAGAAGGAGCAATATAAGGAGAAGGAGAAGGAGGAGAAGTTGTTTGGTTTGTGTTTTTGTTGGTTCTATCAGCAAGCACAATCACCAATAGCTTCTCATTCTTGAGACAGTTATTTTTGTTTCCACTTATGAAGTAGTGAGGACCTGATTTAATGAGTTTGATTACTGTGTGGCCATCAGAGGATTTTTCAGATGATGCATCAGTGTTGCAATTCTCATAGTCTTGTTGGCTAGTTACTTGAATTACTGAGTCTTGACCAGATTGGTAATTGAACACTGCAATTTGTCATGTGCAAATTGAAAATAATGTGAGTGCACAATTTCAGCTTTGGATTAGTAATACACTATTGAATAATTGCTAAGTGTCTCATGTAGTCTACGGTGGACCGATGCTTAAAAATTACTCAAAACTTTGACGATGACCAACGTCAACAATTTGTGATAAAAGCTTAGGGTCATCTATATCTAAGATTGCGGCCAAATTGTTTTTTATTTGACAAAAATAAGAGAAGACAGAATATATTGGGTTTTGAGAAACTAATGTTAGTTATTTTTGTCAAACCAATACTGATTAAATCATCGTTTTCGTGAAAACAAGTAATATTATGAGCTTCTACTAATGAGAAGTGATGATGGTTGATGATAGAATTTCAAGTCATTTTCGACCATAACCTATTTAAACACTTTGTCATCTTAGACATTGGGTACGTTATGGTCCAAAATAATTTAGGATTAACTTCTTATAAAAGAAACAATTCACTTTAAAGGAAAAAATAAAGTAATCTTAATGTGGATAAATAAATTAGGCCAAACATGCTTTTGATCCTTTATCTTTTCTTCGATGTTCATTTTGGTCTTTCATCGTTCAAAAAATTAATTTTTTTATATAATCAAAAGATTCGTTTTAGTGTTTTGTACAAATGAGTCCTTATGGTCTTCCTCAACATCATGTACACAATTATGACTTATTTGTATAAATTATAGTACATACAAGATGTCGGGGAAAATCAAATCATTCATTTGTATATAATTTGTAAAATATAAAGGACTAAAATGAATCTTTAGATAAAAGCAAAATGTCCCTTTAGATAAATATGAAGCTAGAGAGATATTTTATCCATGAAAGAAAAACAAAAACATATATATTCTTTGGATTTACTAGTTCACAACCATAATTGCATAAATACAAGTCAAAATAATAATAATTTTAAAAACTAGTTAAAAATGTTCCAATTTTTCCCTTGCCTATGATTAAAACAATGAAAATCAAATATAGGATTGAACAATAACTCACCTAGGGAGTCTCCTACTTGAAATCGACTCTTTTCTGCCCATTGATTGTAAGGATTGGCATTAGGGTCACTTGGAACACTCCAACCTTTTTGGCCTCCAACTACAAATTCATAGGCATCACCTTTGTGCATCAACACCAAGAGACAAAACAAGAGCAATGCATGAACTATGGTAGCCATTGGAAATTATCAATGAGGAGAAGACTATAGTAAAAAAAAATGATGGAAATGTTGAAGATAGAGTGATGCAATAAGATGGACCATCATCAGGGGTTTTTGTAGGGATCAGATGCATGAAAACTTTACAAACTGTGGCAGTGAAGCTTTTTGAACTTTTTTTTATTCTCATTTCATCACTTTGGTTTACTTTGATTCTGGTGCAAAGCATAAGTTCTCTTACATTATTAAGAGTTAGAGTGTCTCTTAACTTTTCACTTTCATTTAAAAAAAATTGTGAATGAGTTTATGCTTTGCTTATAGAAGACATCTTATTTAAAAAAATTTGTGAATGAGTTTAAGAATAATTTGGACAAAGTAGAAGTTGATATTATTTGAACTTTCAAAAAATCAAATAAAAAAATTCTAAAATGCAAAACATAATAAGGAAAGATGGAATATATTATAGCCAGCAAGACCTAGCAGGGTTAGAGAATTTATCACAACTCATGTTATAGGAATATAACATGATGCCTTTCTCTTTGCAAGCAATGATGACTAATGATGGGTCCCCAATGTTTTTGTTTATAGCTTGACCTGTATAGGTGGTAGATTAACACTATGCAAGCAGTTTCCTATGTCTTGTTCGAACACTTTTAAGAGTTTTAACCTTTAGCCTTCTCTCCTTTTTGAGAGTAAATTTCTTTAACTTTTGTCAATGATTTTGAGAAAAAAATTGAGGTGTGAAATTGACATTTGTTTTTAGAGAGACTTTTTAAGATGAATGAATTGATAAATTTCAGTGCTACTGGTTGTAGAAACTAGTCCAAAGCCCAATCCTTCATCAAGAATGGGATCCCCATTGTTGTTGGTCACTAAGTTCCTCTCCTTGTCGGACATCGACTTTGCCCTCATCAACATCAAAGTTGCAGAATTTGTCTTTAGGAGTACCTGGTGATACTTTGTATTAAAACTGTGAAACAAAACCTTTGAAAATTTTGCAAGGTTACTTCAGGGAAACCCTATTAGAGTTACCATAGCTATCAATCATCCTTAACCGATGGAAGAATGAGGGAATGGTAGGAAGCATTTCTAGGTATACACAAACCTACTCAAAGGCCCTAAGATATGCATTGTCAATGTCAACTGAGTATGTTCACGAGGACACATTCATACCTTACTTGATAGGTATATATAATCTAACCATCTCATTAGTTAGATCGCACTAACAAACACAAGCGTTCATCAATAAATGGAAGAAGATCTCTCACGCTTAACTTTGCTCATCAATCGCGTCAAATGCATTCTTCGATTATTCAATCATCCAAGATACAAAATTTATTGTATTGCAATAATATCATACCATATAATCGTGGATGTGAACTAAAATCACATAAAAGAAATGAATTTATTAAATCAACCTAGAATCTGATTTGATCATATGAAAATTTTAACAAACAACAAAGATATAAAAATATAAAGTAAAAGTCTATTATGTGTGATTTTTTTATGAAATTTATTTATATTTCCTCAGAAAAAAATATACATCAGGTGTAAAACTTTTTTATAATACATTTACCTTTTTTGACTATATATACATGCATTTAATTTCATTTTTCTTACAAGCAGGCCCGACCCTTGGGGGTGCAAACAGCTCAATGGAGCTGGGCCTCCCCAAGGTATGGGCCTCATAAAAAAAATTTAGTCCAATAAACAAGTAATAAATATATGGGACTTACTTTTCCCACTCTATGCCTTTCCTCGCGCGCCCTATTTTTTTTTCAATTTTACCCCTGATCCGGATTATGTTTTCCAAAATAGATTGTTAGAATTTTGCAGATTAATCAGAATAATAAAATCCAGAAAAGTCTTTTACCAGAATTTTAAGCTTTGAAATTCGTAAAATAAATGCAAATAAACATATAAACCAGAAACAAAAAGATAAAAAAAACTCATTTTATTAATATATGAACAATGCATTACAATAATATTGAAGCTTTTTAAGCTTATTACATAAGAACCTAAATTCTAATCTCCTAAGAACCTAACCACTGGTATGTGATAGGACATACCAGTAGCTTCCATGTTGGAGGGCAACTAGGGGAGGAGGGAAGAGGAGGGCGGGAAGAAGAAAACAATGCCCCTGAGGGAAGTAGGGGGTGCTCAAACTTACGCCCAGACAGGACAAGCTAAGAACCACACTAACCCACATGACCCCCCGATGAACCGCACTTATTTGTAGTGCGGTTCCATCCTCATTGACCGTTCATACAAACCCTGAAAGTTTACAACGAGGCCCTTATCTATGAAAGGCCAACGATGGAAAACCATGGTTGTAGAAGGAAGAGGAGGAGGAAGAGAGGGTGGGAGAGGATGGTGTGAGAAATGGTGGGGTTTGGAAGGTTATTTATAGGGAGGGTGGGTCAAAAAACGGTTGGGAGGTCATAAAGCAGTCAAAAGACGTGGTAAAACACGTTTTTTTGACTTGACCACGGACAAAACATGTGGTGCAAACCACCGGCCATGACATTGATGCAGTCTTGAAAATACAATTCGGAATGCACCTGTTTTTTCCAGAATATATATTTCGGATTAATACGATACTAGCGAACGAGAGAAAAGTTGGCACTTCTTATAGGGTTAAGGAAGTTTCGGAATGTATAATCCGGAAAGCTTCAGCATTGGATTTTTTTGTGTGGAGCCATTAATGTAGGTTTGGACGGTTACAACCACTAACACGTTTTCATTGACTATAGTAATGATCTAGGACTTGTTTTAGGCTATAAATAGGCTTCCATCTTCAACAATTACCTTCATTCTTCACTTCACCTCTTTTCTTCCATTTTCTTCAAAAAAAAATTAGTTTTTTAGGGGTGTCGGTGGTGTCATGGTCATTGTTGACCGTTCATATGAACCCTGCAATTGGATTGCAGCTTGTGTGGGGTTCATATAACGGTCAATAGAGACCTTTTACATCAAAGAAAGACACAAAAAAGCACATAACATCTGGTCTGGTATTCGTTTTTTGGATAGCACTAACAATCTGTTCCGGATTATATAATCCAGACCAGGGGTATTTTTAGAAATTTTGCAGGGCACGCGAGAAGGCAGCAGGGTGAAAAAAATAATAGTCTAAATATATATCGCGTGAACTGTATTTAATGTTTGTTAAAGCAGCCTAATGGTACAATTGCAAGCTGATAATCCCTGGGTTATGGGTTTAACACTCACATATCATGTTTTATGATTTTCTTTTCCTTTTTTCTTCTTTTCTTTTTCTTTTTGCTTTTTTAATTAATATTTTTAGTATGAGAGGGCTTTGACTTAGACATTATTTTTTATGGATTTTGAAGTTCATCTATCATCTCTTCAATTTAGATAAATTCTTCTTAACATATTAGATTATATATTTACAAATGAAAACATAATATAATTTTTTTTCTTCTTATTTTGTTAGAACACTTCTTGTACAAATGAAAACATAATATAATTTTTTTCTTCTTATTTTGTTAGAACACTTCTTGTAATTTTTGGCCCATACTTATTGTATAAGATAGTTAAACTCTAACAACAAACATTATAATTTTTTTATTTGAAAGAGCAAACATTATAATTATTCTCTAAAAGAAACATTATAAACCTTTTATTTTTGGCTTTGTACAAACTAAGAAAAAATATAACCTAGAAGAATGATAAAGATATTCTCTTGAATTGTATTTTTATATTATTGATATTTTATGTATTAGTTACAATAAACACCTTTTTTTAATATTTACGGATCTTATTTTCAACTTAAATTAAATAGATAATTGCTCTTTTAAAAAAAATATATGTTTTTATTTTATTAGAGGCTTATTTTTACACGAGTCGAGCCTCCAATTACCTAGGAACGGCCTGCTTACAAGATATACATGCATTTAATTAAATCTCATTGTATAGATATTTCTAAGGATATTAGAAGTAATACCTCAAAAAAGTGACACTACAATGTGATATGGTTGGTTTAATTGATTTTTAACTTTTATTTAAATCATTTTAATGTATCCTTATGAACATAGTTGAATTAATGTGGACATTGATCTGGTCTAATATGCAGAAGTCGTCGAAATTTGAATCCAAACAATCAAGATATTCACTTTATAAAATGAATATCTTGGCACTATCTATACTACTTAAATGGGAAAATATAATATCTTGCGAAAATAATACTCTCTGTCCATTCCAACTACTTCTTCCAACATGTGCCCCATCATTATATGTGTGGAAATAAGTTGGATCCAAGTGGAGTCGGTCCTTTGTCTAAGACCTGGTCTTTTGTTTTTAATGCAAAAAAGGTTGTACATAAATCCTTTACATCTTTTATTTTACAATAAATTCTTTAAATAATAAATATCTCAAAAAAATTCTTTAAATAAATCAAAAATTTATTTTCAAACTTTTTACCTCACTAAGCATTTTTTTGGAAAAAAAACTCGGTATCCGATCCAAGGACCGACTAATCCGGAGGACCAATCTCATCGCCCACTTGCGGGGCTCCATTTAAAGCCAGAGCAAGCTCTGTATGGACTCAGCCCACCGAAATTGGCACCAGAGGGAATCGAACCTGAAACCTTTGGAGGAGCAAACTCCAAGATCTCAAGCCAAGCACTGGGCCAACCCGAAATGGGTTCCTCATTGAGCATTCTTAATCCTTTAAATAGATTACCAAATTTATTTGATTATTTTGTAATAATTCTTATTATTTATTAAAGGAAAATGTTAATTTGTGCCCTTAAGGCACAAGTTAATGAGCCAAAAGTGAAAATAATTTGTTGTAATTAATGCATTTAAATTTATTTTTTACTTTTGGTTAATTGAATGCGCAAAATACAAGAGAATATTTCTACTTTTGGATTGTTTAACATGTGTCCTTAGGATACAAGTTAACATCATCATTTATTAAATTATTTATATCAAGTTACACAATTATACTTTATATATTTTTTGTATTTTTGTGATAAATATCTTTGAAATGTGATCTTTTAAGACAAGTGGAGGAGTTTTAAAAAAAAAGTCTTAATTTGATAACATATCAAGTCTTAATTCATAACCTCACCAAACATTAAATTTTCATCTATATCCATCCATCCACCCAACCAAACCATATCTTTATCTTTAATAATTTTCATTCAATGCAAAATATATATTTTTTTCCTTTTTCAAAATGTCCATATTTTCTAATTAATTGACTAATTAATACACTAATTAAATACCAAAAAAAGTTTCTTTTTTTGCATTGTTGTTGAATGTATAGGGACCCATTTTCTTTGAGTTGACAAGTTTTTGTTTTTCTGGGTCTTCTTGTTCTTTTCAAAAGTGTTGCTAAAACACGTTTTTTGTTACTATAAATCATTGTTTCTTTCTCTTGTTTCTTCTTGTGTTTGTTCTTTTGTTTTTCTTCTTGTTCTTGAAAACTCTTTCAGTTTATTGTGATGTGGAGAGATCCAGGAGTTTCAGCTGATTCTTTCTATGAAACCAGACCAGATTGCAGTAATGATGTTCCCATCTCAAGATTCAAGATCAAGGTTTGTTTTTTCACTCCAAAGTTTTGTTTTTTTTGGTGGGTTTTTGTTATGATTTTGTTTGGTGATATTAACTATTCTTGGGTATAGAAAGAGTATTATTGGATTGATGGAAATTGGTATTGGTGTTTTATCAGCAATGTATGTTATGTATATGTATATATGTTGCACCGACACCTCTGATTGAAAGCATGTTTGGTGTCTGATACATGTAGTGTTGTTGGCACCTTTTCTTAAATTATAACCGGTGTTGATGTGTATGTGTCGTGTCAAGTGTCCGTGTTTGTGTCAGTGCTTCATTATGTACTAGATAAGATATGATATTTTGTGAATGCATTTGTTCATTTAAGATTGCTAAAGATGTTTCTATAAATGGTTAATCTATGTTTCTAAGCTGTATTGAGCTTGTTGAGTTGATAACTGGTAGACATTTTTGTTCAGTTTGAGGGGTAGATTGTTAAATCAGATAATTGATATGTGAGGGTGAATGTGCTAACAGTGTTGTCAAGTATTGGCCATGGCGGATTTTTTGACAACCTCCATGGCCAATTTGTGAAGGATGGCGGTGTCCATTATGGCGTTTTATGGTGGATACAGCTGCTTAAAATGGTGGATCTTTAGCTGTCCGCGATCCTCCATTGATAAACATTGTGTGTTAAATGGGTTGGGAACTTTGCTAAGTTGTCAGTAATGGTTTTGTTGGCTAGAGATTTCGCGTAAAAATACTAGTCCCGCTAAGTTGATAATGAGAATATTGCAATCTTTTTGGATTTGATTCCATGGATGTTTATCATTATACACATAAAGGAGGAGCCGTATGAGATGAAAATCTCACGTACGGTTCTGGAACGGAGATTCTTTGAACCGAATGACGACCGTAACGGATGTCGGCTCAATCTGAAGGAAATTATG
>Ga0315914_1003526_pt1 | contig 23747 bp, 9 predicted proteins | sample MpolenodulesMG_FD_203920 | JGI IMG/M metagenome (GOLD analysis project Ga0315914, IMG submission 203920) | Medicago polymorpha root nodule microbial communities from Los Angeles, California, United States - elongated nodules | ecosystem: Host-associated > Plants > Roots > Nodule | place: USA... | reverse complement strand
GGGTAGATGTAGCTACATATGTCTATGATAGCTTTGCAAAGGATGAAGAAAAGATAAAGATTCAATGCCTAGATCCATGATGTCTCAACAAATCTTGGGTTGAATCTACTCCTAACAACCTTGCTTTATGTTTCTCTCTCAAGAAAATACCCTAATCTCTCTCTAAAACCAGAAAAATATCAAAACTATGTAATAATTGTGTTGGAAGGAGAAGAGAAAGCTATTTATATGGACCAAAGTCGCGCTAGCACGCTTAAGTGTACAGGGGGTCGCTTAAGCGTGCCTCATGGAAATCTTCCTTTGTCCAATTAGGAACAGCCACGTGTAACTTATCCCCTTGCATCTGATGAAGTTCGCTTGAGCGTGCGGGAAGTGTGCAATTAGCGTACAGGTCTGAGCTCTCGACATTGTGTACGCTTAAGCGTACAACAGGTCGCTTAAGCGTACCAATGAAAGCTTTGATAAGCGAATCATAAGCGTGCTGAAAGCGTACATGAAGGTTTGCTACTGGACCTAGTACGCTTAAGCGTACAATAGGACGCTTAAGCGTACTCTCTGAATCTGGGAAGCGTGCTGGCAGCGTACCAATAGTGTACATGAAGCTGCTCTCGACATTGTGTACGCTTAAGCGTGCTGAGGACGCTTAAGCGTACTGACTTTAGTTCATCAGCTTCTTCCTTGTGCCTTGCTTGTCATTTCCTGCACAAAAAGGGGGGAAATCAGGCATGTAAAACATAAATGGTAAAAGAACATAATTTGGTAGCTTTTCCTTAGATAACTTGCAGAACAAGTCACTAAAATGCCTAGATTAACACATAAAATGTGTTACTTTTGAGCACTTATCAGGTATTTTTGTAGAGCAAATAAACTAAACCAAATGCTTTTAGTAGTTACATGACATCATCATAGTTAATTGTGGTCATTTAGTTCAATATAGTAATTTTTAGACAACTTTTACCCTCAATTGTGTGATTTGGCAAGCAATCAGTTTAGGGTAATAATAGATTTTCCACAACATCTTCCCTTCTTATATTACTAGTAACATACCCGTGCATCCGCACAGGTACTGGTGGTCGAGGACGACTTTTGCAGTTGGAACTATGCAATTAATATGTCTTTATTGTTAAATTTTGAATTGTAAGAATAGATATAATTTTGATATTTGTAAGATAAAAAACTTGTATAGTTTAAAATATATAACATTATTAAAATATATAGTTATTGTCTGATTAATAATAAAAGAAGGAAATAATGATAAACGTTATGATAAGTTACAAAGATTGAAAAAAGAAAAAATGGGAAGATGAAAGCTAATAGGGTATACAAACTAAAAACAGGTGTGTGCAGATGGGGTTCAGTTAACGTATATAAATAGGTAGTTATTAATTTTAGTATTAATATTTTGTTTCTATTTTGCAATGGCCACACCTGAGATTTAATAACTTAATAATGACAAAAAAATGACATATGTATATATAAGTGCATAACTATTTGATTAATAATATAGTAATAATAACACGACAGTAATAAAAGCAAATTCCTAATTTATTATAGTGATGGTAAATAAAAAGACATGAGTTCTTTTTAACTAAACATTTATTGGTTGGAGTTGATAGCGTTGGCAAAATTAGATTACAAATATAATGTTTTTTGCCATGATAGAGTCGCACCTAAAATCCAAACTACTGTCTGGACGAAATCGATTTGATGAACATAAAGCTTTCCATCCACTTCCAATTATCACAGTTGTCGTGTTTGTTTGAGGATTTATTTTGAATAATAATTTGCATACAGTCATAGTGTTAGAGCGTCCACATAGTCTAAGGTATTTATGATTGGTCACTTTTAGGAAGTTACCAAGATCATATGGTAAAATCTGAAAAGAAGAAAAATGAAAAATATCATTAGGAAGGGGAATAAAAAATGTTATTCAACTTATTTATAAAAAACGATATTAAATAATAAATTGTTACCAGTTTCGACTTCATTGGATATGTTTCTGGAATGTTGACTTCAAATGTAAGATTTCGAGTAGTTGACGTAGTTAATCTATGGTACCTTGGATATTCAACTGTTGTTGCAGAACCATTGAAAAACTTTATTTGGAAAACACTGTTTCCTAAGTAAGTGTAAGACATGAGTGGATTTGTTGTGATATTATAAAAATGACGGAATTGGTGCCAACCGTCTGCAAGAAATGGCATTAAGATAGAATTGTTAAATTCAACATCATGACTATTGCCATATCCATCTTGTAGTTTCTATAGCATGGGCAGTTTATCGTAATGTTCTGCAACAAATATCGGATCTAATTCGCAAATTACCTGTGATATAAAAAAAACATTGTTAGTATATAAACATTTTATTTGTATAGAAAAAGAAACAAAGTTAAAAATGAATAATACTTCTGTACAGACGACAATGAAAAAAGGTCTATTAGACTCTAGTGTCATCATAGGAGCCACACTCCAATCAACGGATATTTGATCTGGTTGTAGTACACTAATAGAAGATCAACTTGACTCCATTTTAAAGGAATTATATAATGTGAAAAAATAAGAGTAAACAGAGTTGAAATATAGAGTGAACGTATAAATTGAGATTGATATAATTGTTGTTAGTGATGAGGGGATATCTATATATATAGTGGAATGATTATATTTTATTATGAAGTAAGGAAAAGTAATATTAACTGATGTAATAATCGATATCTACTTTGAAGAAACAGGGAAAAGAATGCAGGCATGTTAAGTTTGTGAACACAAAGACAAATGCATACAAGGTGTTGGAATTGACAATTTGATTAGATGGAACATAAGAATAAAAAAATATATAGTGAAAAGTAAATATAAAGATGCATAAATATTTGGAGAACAATGTTAATGTTTAATCTAAATGTCATAATAAGACAAATCATGCATGTGATAATATATTCCTCAATTAGCAATTGGCAGTGTCTTAGTTGTAGCTTGTTATTGGTTAGCTATTATGTTATAATAAATATTAGGCCAAATAATTTTTCTTTTACTTGACCAATTTATTTTTTTTTTAACTATATGCAAATGAATAATGATATTTGAACAGTCAAATATTATATTCTCGAAAAAGTTAATATAAAAATTTATTTAATATATGTAAATTTATAAATTTAAGGAATTGTTTTTTATAAAAATTTAATATTTAGTAAAAAATTATGAAATAATAATACTTCTCCCTTTATCCAAAGCTTAGCCTTCTTGCTCTTGTGAATCATAAAACTAACCATCCTAACCAACTCAACCGTGTAATACCCTCCCAAAAGTCGAAGATCAGTAAATGTCCATCAATCTGAGCTTGGCTATAAGATGGAGGAATGGCTGAGGAGCAAGAGCCATAGTGAAGAGGTTTGCTATCTGGTTAGCAGAAGACTGGCGGTAACTTCATGAGATGAAGTGATAGTCTCTCGTGAACCACATCATAATCGATCTCAAGGTGCTTTGTATGTTCATTAAACACACAAGTGAAAGAGAAAGTGAACCCAAAATCAGCAAGAAACATTACCATTGCCATTCACAAGTGGTTGAAGCTAATGCGCGATACTCACTTTTGAAGCTCAAATGATCACAACCTTTAAATTAGTAAAGGTTTCTTTGATTAGCTTTAAAATGACACATAGTTGGTTTTGACAATAACTTTGACAGTTGCTAAACTGGGAATGTGATATCAGGCCTTATGGTAATCAAGTAGAGAAGTTTCTCTATATCAAGTGAAAGATATAGAGAAACTGACATGGGATCAAAATAGAAGTCCAACTTCCAAGAGTCCACAAGCATAGACCGAAGAATGACTGAGTTTATTGTCCCACATCGGTAACTAACGCTAGAATAGAGAGATATTTGGTTATATAATAAAATGTTGTGGATAATTGAAAAATTACGGTTGAATATATGATGACTGGCATTTACTGTTAGTCTGGATTAATACCATTTTTCTTCCGGCTAATTGAGTGAGGTTGATTTTATGGTTAATACGTTTATTGACTATACTCAATCAGTCGGATGATCAATTGTATAAAACTATAATTAATTTTAACATTTTAGCTCTTAGAAGAAATTAATTGGATACACTTTTTTCCAAAGGGTATTCATGTACATTTTGTTCCAAAGGGTATTCATGTATAATTAGGAGTAAAAAATAGAAACAAATTATAAATTTGATGTAGAAAAAGTTTACTTTTAAAGTTTCAACACCATTCCTTTAAGTTTCTTAAAAAGTACCATACAAGTTTGATTTTTGTGTGTGAGGTAGAAAATTTACATTTTGATCGTATCTTCTTTATGGAAATGGCAATTATTCATCTTCATTTCATCTTCTAGGTTGGTTCTTGATTTGTGTTTTTAGGTTATTAATGCAATATCAAAATCCACAATCATATGCTCAGTGTTCACCAAATAATTAAGGCCAACGAAAAAAACTTTTCAGAACATGATATGCCAGAACTGATCACAAAGATATACCAAAAACATCCATTGAATTGAACCAACTTGGTGACATGATACACTAATCAAGATATGTCCCACATCGATAACAAAGAGTACACTAGAGGAGAGCTTTGGTTATAAAATAAAATGCTATGGGATTGCGTTGCCAAATAAAGGGATAAGCTCAACCTAGCTCTCTGTTGAGTCCGGACTCAACGTGCAGATCTTAAATTAATTTTTAGTTTTAATTTATGGTTTTATCTTTTTATGGCTTTTTGATCTTCAGATTTATGATGTTCATAAGAATATTAGATTTGAAGTTTGAAAATTCATATGAAAATGAATCAAAAAGACAAAAATGAAATTAAAAATAGATAAAGAACTTGGAAGTTAAGTTTTTTTTTTTTTTTTTTATGATTTTCTTTCCTTTCATTTAGAAGATATAGTAATTAGAAAATGTACATATTTTTTGCATTTTTTTATTTAAGAAAAATACATATTTTTCTATTTAATTGATTTATGAATATCCATATTTTATTTAATCGATAAATGACGAATTCTTAACGTATTTAGGTCCCATTTGGATAAATAGTTTATGCAAATACTTAATACCATTAGAGTCTGTAGCACGAAAGTTAAATCATATGCTCTTCTACTCAATAAAGTCTTCACATTTTGATGCAGAGGAAATGTCAATTTCATCAAAGACAACAACTGAGTGTGGAAATAGTAGCAGTTTTAATTTAATTTTTATAAGTTAAGGGTATTTTGAACAAGTTATAACAGAAAACAGAAAAGAATAGTAAACTACTATACTTTTGACCCGTGCGACGCACAAGTTTTGTCGACTATAATAAAGACCAATAAATAATCTTTAATCCGTAAGATCATGGGTCAATCAATAAACACATATTAAATTATTAGAAATACAATATTACAATCGAATTTGTCTTACTATGTCCTTCAATGACACTTGAATCTTATCAAATTTTACATTTTAGTTTTGAAAAACTAATCAATTAAAAACTGTTATTTTATTTTATCACAATATATTATTGGGGCATTATCTTCTCATTTTTTTTTTTAAAAAATTATAAAGAAAAAAAATAAAAAAAATACAATATTATATTGTTGCACGGGTCAATTTTATTTATTACTTTTATAGTTAAACATCAAAAGTAATTGTTTTAAATTTCTACTAACATGAAAAACAAAGTCACTTCAATTAATAAATTTTTTAAATTACACGTACAACTCTAAAAAGAAAAATTAGACTTTGATATTTACTAAAAGTAATAATATATTTTTCCAACCAAATACATATCATATCTGCATATATCATATAATTTAATAATAGAAGAGATCTTATACAATGTATTAATTATTCTGAAGATGTGTGCTTGGTTGAAGAGTTGTGTATTTTCCAAGGGGTATAGCAATAGATGTAATTTAATGCGGTTCATGGTTTCTAATAAAATTTTATGAATTTCAAATTGAAGAAGTGTTGGAAGGAAATACATAATTAGAGTTAGCACTTAACAATTAATGCGGACCATTTGGAGGGAATTTTCTAGGTTTAATTGTTGCAAACCTAATAAAATTAAACAGTAAAGGATATTTACTCAGTGAATCTAAGATAATTGCAATAAAAAGCTATAAACGAGTATAAAGAACTGTACAATACAAATATTGATCTATTCTATCAGAGGTTGCACACTATTCTCTTTATGTGTTCACATTTTGTAGTGCCATCAAATCATAATCAATCTCCAATGGGGAACTGCTTCTGCTGCTAGTGAAATTACCAGAGCCAAATAAGAAAAGAAATCACAATTTCCATTGCATATAATTTTTTCAGAATAGATAAATAATCTCTAATCATTGAGATAACATGATTTTAACATGCAACTTTAAATTCTAGTTGTGTAAACATGTTAACATTATGCTTACAAAAATAGGAACTCGAAATTGTTCTTTAACAATGTGCTGCTGCTATATCCTTGAATAAGCCCCAAGATCAGCTAGTAGATTTCTCAAGTATAAACTTCAGGAAGTTTTGTATTTAAATTTGTTATTAGTTACGTGGTTGGAAATACTTCTCTGACCTTTAGACAACAAATCAATATTTAAATTTGCCACAGAAAAGCATTTCTTTTGGGTTCAATGTTGTTTTTTCACAGTTCAAAAGACTCTGGTGTAATCAAGTTTTAAAACAACTTATATTAGCAAAGATACGAGAATGCATATGCAAAGATACTTGAGATACCAGAATGATGCAGAGATGGCACAGTTTAAAGTTAAACTCTATTAAACCATGATTTCTTGAATTCCAGTAAGTCTAAGCAACTATTTAGTAAACCTAACCAAATATTCATAAGCATTCACCAAAAGAAATGCAAGGGACCAATTTTTTTATGAAGAAAGTATTAAAACAGAATAAACGAAACCTAGCCTAATACAAGTAGTTTATACACTTTTAAGATCATTTACAATTTCAAACTATAACTTCACTTTTTTAGTTGCATAACATCTAATCCCAACTAGCCTTGAAACTTTCAGAAGTGAAAGCAGTGTTCAAAGATCCACAAGTTAAAAAGATGGAAAATGCTTATGTACACGACAAAGTTTTCGTGTGAATCCCACAAATGATGATGCACTTATGAAGCACGGACACTCCTCGGATTAAGCGTGTCCCGGTGACACGTATCGTATCCGACACCGACACTTGTAATTACGCTGGATTATGTGATTTTTTCAAATTATTTGTTGTGTCAGCGTGTCAGTCAGTGTCTATGTCGTGTCCCTTGTCTGTATCCATGCTTCATACACTATTCAGTACTTTTTTAACATTGAATTGCCAATATAGCCTCCTATATAACTAATTTAACATTGAACTACCTCTCTTAGAACCTCAACCATATCCTGATTTAAAAATGGACACCGACTTAAAACAAATAAAAAAAATAATTAATCCATTAGTTTGAGAGTGAAGCATCCAATTACTAATCTTGACTGCAACTTAAAAGATGGATTTGATTTCTTCCTCCACCCAACCACTTCGACGTTGATTAATTAATGGACAACATGATTTCAATCTAAATGATCATTGGTTATGACAGTGTGTGCTATCAAGGAATGGTAGTTAAAGCTTGTACAATGTAAGCGGTGAGCTGTTGATAATTGTGGCAGCTATAGCTACATATTATTAGCAGTACCCCAACTGTCCTTGGACAGTAGTTATAACAATTATGGAATATAATCAGCATTCAAAGAAAATAATCTCCATAATTGTTGCACAATTGATACAATCGTTGGAGGATTAAATTAAGGATGTACAAATGCAACAAATCAGTGACAGAAGAAAATCTCCATGATTGTGGCACAATTAATATGCAACCGTTGGAGCAACAAATGCAAATAAGTCAAAGCTGTAAATTTGCCTAAGTTTAGGAATGAGTTACTGTGCACTCTATATATTTCATCTATCTCAATTATATTGTATCATTCGGTGTTCACGTTTCAAATAAAATAAAAATCATTCATCCTATCCTTATTTTTCTTCTCATATTTACAAACGGTGACATTTATTATGGGAATGTCACTTAATTTTCCCATGACGGAAAATGCCTAATCCCACCATTGATATAATATTTATATTGTTACTTCCGTCTCATTTTAAATGACCTAGTTTAGAAATATGCATTATTCACGTAATATGTTTTGATTATATTTTTCTACTAATATATAAAGACAAAATATAACATATAAGATGTTGTTGAATTCGTTTTGATGAATATTTTCATAATTTTTTCAACTAAATTACTAAAGATATTTAAGTTCAAAATTGTATATTGACATACGTGACAGAGTCAACTAGGTCATGTAATAGAGGACGGAGGGAGTAGATGGTTTAGATTGAAAATGCTACATTTATTATGACTGAAATAGAACAGGAGGGTATCTACCTAGTATCTACCTGCTAGGCTGCTACCACTACCAAGTACCAACTTCAACATTCATTTATATTTTATTTTATACGATTGTGTTTTTTCTTCCATAAATTATTTTATACATTTTGATTATGAGTTATGATTGAACTTTATTATAGAATTTTCATATATATAAAAAAAATCGTCAAAAAAATATAAAAAAAGTACCGTAAATTTGACATCTATTATTTTTTTTACATTTATACCAACTACATTTATTTATTGAACTGGGCTAATTTATTTTTGCTCAAAATTCAATTAAATTGAATCAATTTATTTCTACCTATAAATATAAATGTTGTTCAGACACTAAAATCTGCAAAACTACATATCAGCGTTTGCCTTTATTTGTATTTTATTTTTCTGATAAATTTTGTTGTTGTCAATCCATAATAAAAAATTTGGTGTGACTTAGGTCCTAGACTTTAAAATTCATGTATATGGTCATGATGCTGAAAAAACAACAAAAAGTAGATAAAAAACCAAATATTAATATAGTTTAATTTTCTATTTTAATAGTAGAGATTTTAAATATTAATTTTTTATCATTATCTATGGTTCAACATATTAAATTTTTATCATTATCTGTTTTTTCTCAATATTTTAATACTAGTAGATATTTAAAATATCTATTTTTTTTTATAAAAGTGAAATACAATTATTTTATAGAAACTAAGCTTTATAACTTTTGTCAAGAAAAAGCATTACAAATACTTCAAAATATTGTTTTAAAAAAATTGATTCAAAAATATTCAGTGCTAACAAATTCTACAATAAAATTGAGCCACATTCATAAATAAATGCAAATAGAACATGGAAATTGGTACAAAAGGTACAGTTCTTTAATTGGTACAAAATATACATTCATGAAAATAAATTTAATGTTGCTTTTTCACGAAAACTTATTTTATCTGAACTATATAAAATAAATGCTGTCATTAGATGCTTTTCCACGAAAACTTATTTTGATTGATTTTTAAGAAGAGAATTTATTTACATAGAAGCCAGAAAAAAGTTATCCATGGATTAGTATATATGATATCGATATTAAAAACATTATGGTAGAATTTAGATAGCAAGAACAAATTTAACTCCAAAATTTTAGATGCAGAAACAAATTCAAGGATTAACCAAAAAACCATGACCACACTTTATTTTTGAAGTTGTAAAAAAATAAAAATAGAATGTTTAACAGGATTGAGAAAATTATCATTTTCCAAGAAAAGGATAATCAATATGAGTAATTTATGTTAAAGATAGTGGTACATTTACTATACCTTATCATGCAAAGTGCATAGGTTAGAAAAACCCAATAAAAAAAAATATTGTATCAAAGAAGAAAGTAAAAGATAGAAACTTTTCTTTAAAAACAATTTTTTTGACTTTCAAAAAATTGAATATACCACTTTTCTAAATTAGATGTAACTCTTTACTGTTTTTTTATTTTTGTTTTAAATTATTTTTCCCTTTTATAATATCAATACAACATTATTTTTCACTAACATACTTTTATTTATTGTATTTCAATCGTCCAATGTTAATTTTAATGGTAAAATGTATTTGATTTACTAAAACATTTTTATTACGCTTTAAGAAACAACTTTGTTGACTATAAAACTTGTCTAACAAGAAAATAAACAAAATGAAGCAATCATCTTGCTTATCTTACAATTCAAAAAATTGCCTTACAACCCATGAGATAAAATTTATTAGAAATCACATACAACAGTTTCAATACATACAAGAACTTCTCTCAAAATACATACAAGAACTATAATTTTAGCTTCACACGATAAGAATAAAATTTGTTGTTAGTATTTGTGTCACAATTTTTTTAGGGTCTTGTTAACTAGTGTCCAGTGCACTAGTTAAGGAAACAAAAAAAAAATTATTTGCATTGAAAACATAATTTTTTACACTTTTTTAATTTTAACTACACAAATTCCAAGGTAGAAAAGTGTAAAAAATTCAATCCAAATAATCCTTTCATTAGAATTTGAAAACATAATTTTTTACACTTTTATACTTTGGTTTCCGTTTTAAGCCCTTTACTAAACAAAAGTATATTTTGAAGCCACACTCACTACTCACAATTGCGTCACTCCCACCGACCTATTACCTACTACTCACTCCACTGACTCTTATATATACTCCCTCTTTCTCACATAATAGGGTTACAATATAATCCTTTCATTAGCCGCCACCGCTCCTTTTCTACTTTGAGCGAATTTTCAAGTTCCTTCAACAACCCTACTCAATTCAATCCTTCAACTTCAATTCAAGCTCTTTTTCTCGTATGGGTTTGAGTGGATCCATCAATGATATTTTGTTGTTTCAACGAGTGTGATTTTCTTGATTAAGTATGTTACAAGGTTCATCTATTAACTGCCCATGAGCGAGTTAGTCTTCCCGACATCACTGAGGTTGTGGTTTCCTCAGCTTTACGTTTTCTAGATATTGGTGTCATTTCTCCAAAACTAAAGGAAAAGCCGGACAACTATTCAATGCATCTGGTGCTACAAAGATCATTGGTTGTGATTTCTCCTATGGGTTTGAGTGGATCCAACAACGGTATTTTTGTTGTTTCAACGAGTGTAATTCCCTTGATTAAGTATGTCACAAGGCCTATGTCTTAACGGTGACATAATTTTGTTTATTTGAAGAGCCTTCAATGATTTGACGATAACGTCTGAAGAAACATTCTAAGTTTTCAAATGGTCATATTCCCATTGTGTAGATGTTAGATGTGGTGAATATGAGCGAGTCTTCTCTACAATTTGACTGGTAATAGTGTATTAAAAACTAGAATTACTAATAAAATACTAGAGTGGTTTCTTGCTGAGGATTATGTTGATCTAATTTTATTAATATTTCAATTGTGATTTTCTTGATTAACCATGTAACTGATTAGTTTTATTTTGTAAGTGATTTTTGTTTGATGTAATTCTTAAATTAATTATGAGTAAATTAGGGTATGGTACTCCATATTTGTATTTGTGTGGCAGCAACTTCATTGTACCTCTGTTTGGTTTATTGTAAAATGTTATTATTCATTCACGAGGCTGTGCATTAATCTATCCTTACCCATGTTTGTATTATTTTTTAGGTTTTTCTGCCTTTAATTTTCACGAACCTTTAATTTAATTATTTTTGAGTTTTTTGTTTTGTTCTTCACATTCCTTTAAAAAAAGGATTATTAGCATGTACACCTATTCATAAGAAAAATTTATCACACCTCTAATTAATATCTTGATTCTCTTAAACACAAGTGCTCAGGGTGTGATAAATTACATGATAAAAAAACGTAATCTTAATTCCAAAATTTTGAAACAAAATTTTAATACCAAGTAAATCAATTTGGCTTTTTGTAAAGAACAAATAAAATGGGAATGCGTTGGGGAGTCTGGGAGCACCATGAGAGGATGAACATTACAAGTTCTCCAAATGCAATAAAATGATGAATGTGTATTACTAGTTTGAAAATATAGTATGCAATCAACTAATTGTTGTCACTACAATGGTTAAAGGGGAATGGATCAAAGCTAATAGATAAAATTGCTGTGAAATATCAGTTCTAGACAAGATGTTGCACTTCATATCTATTGAAGATTGAAGAATATACTTCCATTACGAAACGTCAAGGCCATGATAAATGAAGGAAATAAAGGAAAATTCAAGAATTACATAATGACATGATGAAACCCACCTGCAACAGTGACCACTTCTCCACCAGGTTTCTTTGTGAATATATGATAATGACATGGTTATGTTATGCTCAACACTTTGATTATTCTTTTGAATTTTTGAGTTTTGGAAAGAATGATTTTATGTTCCTTTGTGAATAGTTAACACATACAAAGAACAAGATGGGGTCAAGAGATGTCTTTTGGAACTGCATCAGTAAACTATATATATTCTCTTCCTCAACATTAAGCAAATTTGTACCACATCGCTAACTATAAGTAGAATAGAGAGTAGCTTTGGTTATAAAATAAAAAGGCTGTGTGTTCAATGTGATATAAAACGTGTTAAATCTAGTAGACTCATAACCCATCAATTCTCAACTTGTTTGGTTATAGGTTTTGAGGCTTAGTGTGTAAATGTTAAGACTTGACTTGATGTGGTTTGGTCCGTGCTTCATCTTCTCCACAAGATGTATATATTCTTATGGGTAGAGATTTCTTGTAGAAGACTTGAAGCATGAACCAAATCTGTTGAATTCTAAAGTATATTATAATATTTTAGGGGATGTGATTTGTTGATTTATTACGTATTTATATTAAGGTAAATGTTAACATGTGTCTAGGCACATGATAAGAAATTTAAAATAGAAATAAATGTCTTAAAAGTTGTGTATTCAACTTTTTAAAGTCAAAATTTTGTTCTTTTCTATAGAAAAACTTCTAATTTTGAATTCCTTAACTTGTGCACTAAGGGTTAGGGCACAAGATAACGCCACAAATAAATTGTCTTTACACAATTCAGGCACCAAGATAGTAAGACCACTTAATATACCTCAACAAATCATTTCCTCAAGGATGAACGTTATAAGATATAATCTCAAATTTAAAACAAAGAAACAGAACATAAAACTATAGAAGATTAGTTGGCAGAGAATGAATGTTTTCAATGTATTTTTCTTGCAAACTTGATGCTTACAATTCTGAACAAAAAATCCAATATTGAGTATTGAGCATTGATGTACATTCTTTAGAAGAAATAAAGAGAAGTTATAAGCAATAATTGCAATGGATATACTTATTCCATGCTCTAGTGGTAGGTTGCTCATACCATATATAGTCCAAGTTTAGATCACAAAGTATACCTTGACTAAACAACATCCTTTCAAACTTTGAAGTGAAGAAGTAAGATTCTAAAGTTTGTGACTTCCACAAATGTCAATGAAACTTTAAGTTTCACCTCCCAGAACTCCTTAATCTTTGATCCCAAATTTGCAAATAAGTACAGTCTCCTCCATCATTTCATGGTAATCCCTACGAAGAACTTACTCGAATTGAAACTAATTTGAATTGAAATATTTACCCATAACCAATGAACCCTCTAGCTGCTATGAATTATATATTTACAGCAAACCAGCACAAAGTATTTGTAGAATAAAGTTCATACAAAAATTTAGAGGTCCAAAAGTAAGCTATGGTATGAGCATATGAATGAGGAGTAAGAGACATGATGACGAGGTCTGCTGTCTAATTAGATGAAGACAGAGGCGGTAACTTCATGAGACCATGTGATTAGTTTCTCCCAAACCACATCACAATCGATCTAAAGGTGCTTCGTACATTAATTAAACGTGTGTGCTGCCAAAAATACAAAAGTCAGCAAGGAGACTGTAGCAATTAGGGCTACACAGATGGTTTAATCACATAACCAATCCACAACCATTTACAATTCATTTGTTATAACCGGATATATAGAACACTCCTCATAACCGGCTTTGTTTCACAAAATCAATTTTTAAAACAAACTTATATTAAATACTGGTTTTGGACCACTTAATGTGTTGTGTTCTGGTGTTTTGCTTTCCAGTTTTTAAACCATACCGCTGGTCATATGTTTTAGCTCTTTCGAATTCAAATACTATTTGAAGTGGTAACGTCTATAATTTTGACATGACAATGATTAACAGTACATAACAGAGAAGGCTCAAACAAGTGTTGATACCATTTCACAACTGTTCATTCCCCAGCTGCAATTGTGCAAAGATTTCCCAGTTTGTACATCAGCCCTGGGAAGAGGTGCATCCACACCTGACACGTTCTATTTTGTGTGTATTTGTGTGAGCGCACGCGCATTCTTGAAAATCTAAGTGGCTGCTACTCATGTCAACCATGAAACCATCGGGACATCAGCTCAAAAATAACGCCCTTGGTGTCATCTAAAAGATCAGGAATCAAATATCTGGATTCTGGAGAGTTAAAATGACAAACTTAACTGTGCAACTCGTATTATTTTGAATGAGGAAAATATAAGTAACATAAATAGAAACACATTGGATGAGTTCTTTTCTTTCCGGTAATCATAAATTTAGCATAGAACCTGATGTAATCAAATTTTAAAACTAAACTTATATTAGCAGAGATATAAGAATGCATAATGCCGAGATACTTAAGACACCATAATACACAATAACTAGTTCAAACTTTATTAGGTGTAACAAATTATATGTGCATATTATGATGTCTATATTTATAATTAATGCACAGGTGTGAATACTATTTCATAAGCATTCACCAAAAGAAATGCAAGGGACTGCAAAGTGACACCATTTTCGTATGAAGAAGGTAATAAAACAGAATAAATTTGAAAAAAAATGCACAGTTTCAGAACTGCTTATACACTTTGAATATCACTCGCAATTTAAAACTACAACTTCCCTTTTTTAGTTGCATAACATCTAATTCACAACTAGTCTTGAAAACTTTTAAAAGTGAAAGCAATGTTCAAAGCTCCACAAATTATTATTATACTAAAAACCTCAACTAGAAATGGTTACACAATAACAAGTAAAAATGCAGTATGGGATTTCATGCTAAAAGGGTTTTTTGTTAGTTATTAGTATTACCACTGCCTGCATTTGTTACTTACTAGAGGCCTTTTCTATATATCCTTCCTATTTATCATAGAAAATAGAAGCAAACATTATTAGATGAAACAGATATGAGATCAAACTAGAAGTCCAACTTCCAAACCGAAGAATGACCAAGTTTATTGTCCCACATCGGTAACTAACGCTAGAATAGAGAGGAGCCTTGGTTATATAATGTAAGGCTGTGGAGTGCCCAAAATTACAATTGAATATATTGACGGGCATAGACGGCCTATCCAGTTTTGTAGATGTTTTATCTTAGCTGGTTAAGTGAGTTGGTCAGTATGATTGTATTACCTAATTGACCAATTTGACTTAATCAGCTTTGTAGCATATTCTACAAAACTCTAATTAGTTTATAACGTTTCAGATTTTGGAACAACATGCACTTTGATTAAAGGCAGATCTTTATATATATACAAAGCAAAGCAATGACCTTACATCATGACAATAGGCATTAATTAGGTTTAGCACCCATGGAACCACAAATTCCTTGCAATGATCAAAGGTCGTTCATGTATAATTATAGGTGAAATTACAATCACCTCGCCTAAGTTTTAGTTAAATATCACACACCTCCCCTCAAATTAACTCTGTCAACTATTATGTTTAGTTCCAAACAAATCCTTCTAAAAATCTGATATATTTTCATAGCAACCTAATCATTGCATCCAATTAAGCGTTCAATCAAATTCTTCAATGATGACGATAATAAGTTTTGCGGCCAGTGAGTGTGTAATTTGGCTTCAACTTGTTTGGGATTTTATGCTAACTATTGTTTACACTTACATCAACTTTCACCGAGCAAATAAACTCACCAATTCTTTTTTTTTTTTAAAGGAAAACTCACCAAACTTGAAATCCCTTTAAACATTTTTTTTCATTTTTGACACTAGGGTACTTCTTTTTGTTCAATATCCCTTATCATTTTCTCCATTTGTAAGTTTAAAGTTGAAAACATAATTTCTGTTTCAATTAATTTGTTGGGTAAATATGTTTAAGTGAGGATCAGAAATGGAGATGACAATGTGTAGAACAAGAAACTAGGTCACTCAATGGGAGGTGTTGTCAATGACACATAAGAATGACTTCTGCAATGGATTAAGTTCTTTTTACCCTAACAGAGAAAACAAAACAGTGTTAGAAGAAGAAGGAGGTTTTTGTTTATTTAAATAGAATTACGGGAGGTTGGTGTTTATTTTAAAATTAGAGGGGATGTTTGTTTCATTTGAAAAGACTTTAAAGGAGGTAGATGCAATTTCCCCATAATTATATTTTACTTAATTGAATAATGACAACTACTAATAATTATAATTAAATGTAGTTTATTTTTTGGTCAATATTAATGTATTTTAATTTAGCTCAAACTTTTATTAATCTATACTATATATAAAAGAAAATAACTTTATTCAAAAAAAAAAACTTGTTTTGACTCTTTTGCGTTGTCTTTTGCTGTTTTGGGATATAAAACCAATTTTTATTGGTTAATGGTTATAGAAAAAGTAGGACGAGTGAAAATTGATTGTATTTTGCATTTAATTTCATAAGAATAAACAAATGTTTTTTTTTTCTTCTGGAAAAGTTGATTTTTTGAAATGTCATTAAATAGATAAAAAAAATTGGTCTTAATTGCATATATAAGATAAAAATAGGTCATTTTGCTTATAACTTGGGACTCAGGGAGTTAGTAAGTGACAAATATTTGTCTCTTTTAGGGCCTGTTTGTTACAAATTAAAATAAAAGTGATTTTGACATAAAATAATTTAGAGATTATATTTTAGAGAATTTATGAAAAATCAGAATCAATTTTACATTTGTTTATTGTAATAAAAAACACTTTTTTTAAACAAATAATTTAATTTGTTTGGATACAACTACCATTATGTCCTCGTGAACTTAACTCAATTGGTAGGGACAATGTATAATATATGCAAGATCCGAGATTCAAACCCCAACCACCACAAAAAAAATGCTCTTAACAGCTTCTCATTTGAAGCTGTTTCTAGATTTTTTTTTTTTTTAGATTATGACTTTTTTAAAAAAGTTATAACAAACGCATGCAATACTCTTAAAAGTGATTTTTTTTAGAAAAATAATTTTTTTTCTTAAAAAGCTATAACAAACGAGATCTTATTGTTTTTGACAAAAAATTATGATTAGTGTATTAATCTTTCCTTTGCATTTTTATCCGGTCTTTGTATCAAATTAGGTATACTCTTTACTATTTTTCTTTGTCTCAAATTATTTGTCTCTTTTATAATAATAATAATATAACGTTTTCCTTCCAAAAAAAATATAACGTTTATTATTTTTTTTCCACCAACATACCATTATTTATTTATTGTGTTTCAATTATCTAATTACTATATTAACTATAATTAATAAAAGTGTTTTAGTAAATGAAACACATTTTAACATTAAAATCAACGGTAGTAATAATTTTCTTAATAATCATGTAAAATGGACACCTAATTTGAGACGAGGAAGTATAAAATATTCAGGAACACATTATTAATAAAATACATATTTCTTTTAACTAATATGTCAATGATTTTTTTTTTTAGGGAAACTAATATGTGATGTAGTATTTTTGCAACGATCAAAAGTAAGTATTTATATCGTCTCCTCAAGGACTAGTGCGATATCATAAACCGTTCGACATCGATTATCATTTCAAGTTAAGAGTAATTTGGTTGTTTGTTTAAGACTAAAATATGAAGATAAAAGTTGACATTAATAAGGCGTAAAACTTGTTAGGATTAGAGTTCCTTAACCAAGCATCGCATATAACCTAATGACACATATACGGATTCTAGCTTTTAACCGATATTATCATGTATCCCTTGACAAAACCATTCGTGTCCAAATGATCTCGTGAAGTCAATTGTATCGTTTAATCGCTGATTTCTCAAACTACCAAACGATCCAATATTCGATCGTATCGTTTAATCGACGATTTCTCCATCTATTAAACGATCCAAAAACATGAAGTTTTGGATGCAAAAAGTGATTATCAAGACATCAATCCTATGAATTCATGTTTTGATAGATGATTATTCTAAACCTAGATTCAAGAGTGTTTCTCAATAACAATTAAATCAAACATAAACATAAAGTGCAAGAATAATCTCAATATTAAATCAAATGATAGAATCATATATTAAAGGTCAAAAGATTACATGTTTAGCTAGATAAAGTACCTCTAATCCCAACAATGAAGATTTACCTACTCATTGTCATGGTAACTTTGCAAGATTGAATTGAAAGATGAAGATTCATGTACAAACTTGTGATTTCTCCACAAATATGGAAGAATCCACCTTCTATCACTCTCACTCTATGAAGAACAGAAGATTTCGCATGATCTCTCTCTATAAAGTATGATAATAAACAACTGAAATGATCAAATGAGCTTTTATAGTATTCCTGTTCTGACTCAACTCGCCTCACGAGTAAATGCATTCGCCATGGCGAGTTGAGTTTCTTCACCAATGGGTTTCTGCCACGTCAGCTTTGAGGAGTTTTGGCCGCCCTAACTCGCCTCGTGAGTATATTGTTCGCCATGGCGAACTCTGAACCTTTGCTCTCTGGACCTCCTCGCCTTTCTACTCGCCATTGCAAGTTTGCTCGCCTTCCACTCGCCATTGCGAGTTGGTGGTGAGTGGCCTCTGGTACTCACTGGCTTGGCTCGCCTTCCACTCGCCGTTGCGAGTTGGGGGCGATTTTGACACTTTCTGCAATTGCTCACCTTCTGCTCGCCATGGCGATTTGACCTTTGTACTTTTTCTTTGTTTTTCTTCTTTGTTTGGTGTCTTGACACTCAATACCTGCACAAATGGATAAAGTAAGATGTATAAAGCGTAATAGGGCAATATTCACTTTTCTCTCGGCTTTTCCCTAATTAACTTGTGAAACAAGTAATAAACGTGCCTTAAATATACATTTGAAATACTACTTTCTGACACTTATCAATATGTGAATGATATATACACTTGCATTCTATATAGTTTTAACGATAAATAAAAATTTCAACAAAAAAAAAAATTGTGGTCCCATTACTTTATTTCACAGAACCATTTCGTGAATGTTTGGTTGCCTGCTGAGATAGGCAAAATGTGAGTTTATTTTTTTCAAATCAATTCTATTGTGTTTGGTTCTCTTCACCTTTTTGCTGTCGGCATACATTTTGCTTTTGAGAATCAATTTTGGATGAAGCTCCAATTCATAGCTTCTTGAAATCAATTCTCTCAACGTGGGTTTGGCTTCAATCAAATTCTCTTTTTTGCCCTTTAATTTAATTGCTTTTCACATTTCTGGTAACTCTGCTTTTCACACACATGTTAAAACCCATTTTAGTCTTTCACACACCCAAAACCAATTCTAATACAAAATATCCAAACATCAGTTTTTATAAAAAAATCACTTCTATTTTGAAGGTATCCAAACATGTATCACTTTAAATTCAACTCACTTTTAACAAAAAATCAATTTTATAAAATTAAATCAATTTTGGTCACCGCTTCTTCCTTTATCATTTTATCGCGTCATTTTCATCTTTTTATCAATCTGCTTATGACATCTTAATCTATTAAACTGAGAATGATTAACATCTATCAATAATATTTCCATCATCTCATTTCAAGTGTTCCAATTTTAATATTTATCGGTCTCTCGCTACTTTATAATATCAATGGTGCATTAATTTTTTTTCCCGATAATATACTTTTATTTATTGTATTTCAATCCAACCAACTACCTATTAACTACGACTAATAAGATTTTTTAGTAAATAAAACTAAGTTTATCATTAAAACCAATATGACTAATTATTTTGTTCAGAATTGTACACTATTCAAATAAAACATGTTCATCTTTTACTGCAAATTCTTTTTAAAATGAAAACACAATCCATATGAAAGATGTATTATCATGAATTAAAAATAACTATGGGGAATGTTCACCCTAGGAGCGTGTCCAAATGAAATAATGAATATGTATTAGTACTCGGAAAGGTAGTATCCAATCAACTTGTCACTACAATGATCAAAGCTAATAGATAAAATTAAGATGTACCAAACCATCACACTTGATTTTTCCTGAACTGTGCATATATTATCTACTATGAATATATATTCATTCCATAAAAGCAACCTAATGAAGTCAATCAAAACATTGAGCATACATTACATTATCAAGGCAAATGTATCTACCAGAAGCATTTCATGCATTGCCTTGAAAACACATGCATATGAACTTTCCGACTCTTTCTTTAAATCAATTCTTGCTAGCAAAATTCAGGACCTGTGATGAGCGTTAGACACATAGTGGTGAATTCCAAACCTCTTTAAAAGTTCATGTGCCACAAGTACAAAATAATGAAGCATATAAGAGCCTATTAATTTTCCTGTTTATCCAAACTTATATTTAGATCTGCAGCAAGGACAACTTTCAAGTGGAGCCAATAGTCTCATATCATTTTATCATCGACCCATTATAAAAGCTATAAACCGAAAAAGAAAATCCAAGGAGAAAATGAGACGAAGTTATCTATTGATCGAGGGATGAATCCTTCAATTACAAGGGGCTGGTATGTTGTACCAGCTATAACAGAAAAAGAATAGTAAACTATATAACCATCATTACCGTTTCAACAGTGTAATACCCTCCCACAAGTCGAAGATTGGTAAATGTCCATCAATCTAAGCTTGGCTATAAGATGGAAAAATGGCTGAGGAGCAAGAGCCATGGTGAAGAGGTCTTCTATCCGATTAGCAGGAGGCAGAGGTTGGTAACTTCGTGAGACCAAGTGATAGCTTCTTTTGAGCCACACGACAATCGATCTTAAGGAGCTTCGTTCGTTCAGTAAATACAGAATTAGAACTAATGTGTAGTGCACTTTTATTATTACAATACAACACATACATTTTAGTGACAAACATTACCTAAAAAAGAAGGCCCGAGCAAGTGTTGAAATCATTTCATAGCTGCAATTCTGTAAAGATACATCACCGCTGGAACTGGAAACAGGTACATCCACCTCTGAGACATGCTGGTACTATGTCAAGCAACCATCAGGACATTATCTGAAAAACAACGCCCCTGGTGTCATCTAAAACACCAGGAATCAAACATCTGGAGAGTTAAAACGACAAACTTAACTGTGCAACTTGTATTATTTGTAATGAGGAAAGTCTCACATTTATCATTAGGCTTCCTACTTTCTATATACAACCCCACATGTTTTGCTTTAATAATTTGAAAAACAATGCCAGATTTCAGAGCTGCTTATACACCTGCACTTTTTTAGTTGCATAATATCTAATTCCCAACTAGCTTTGAATCTTTCAGATGTGAAAGCAATATTTAAAGTTTCAACAAGCTAATATCGTACCCAAAAACTCACCTAGAAAGGGTTACACAATATGTTACAAGTAAAAATGTGGTATGAAACTGAGAATCAAACAAGCAGTACTGCAAAAACCAGTTAGATGTCTATGCATGAGTGACTAACCAAAGAGCAATATCATGATTAGCATTTTATAGACATTGGACATATACCCCACAGATAGAAAGCTCCACTAGCAATATTATTTTATTTCGAGCTTTAAAGTTAAACATTAAGACTTTATCATGCTAATTATCACAACCATTTAAACTATTTCATGCTAATTAAGGTCAAAATACAACCATTTAAACTATATCATGCTAAAAGGGATTTTGGTTACTTATTATGTTTCTGTAATTGCATTTGCTACTCCCTAGATGCTTGTTCTATTTATCATAGAAAGTAGAAACAAACAATTATTAAAATTATAAATACTTCTATAAATTTCCCTTTTTTTACTAAATTTTAAGTATTATTTAAAAATCTTACTAAAAGTATCTTTTTATTAAAAAATTATTATAGATTATTATATTTAATTAACTAGTACTACGAGATATGTTACATTCATCATAGTCTCAACAAGAAATTATTGGATCTGTACATTACACATACAATGGACCGAAAAACTTTTGAATTATTGGAACAAATTAGAGCCACTGACATGTATAGAGGGATTAAATCTATTCATCAAGTTATACAAGAGCTAAATACACCAAAAAAGTATGATCCAAAACCAATGTTGAATTAGTGAAAACCAGCTCATATATTTGTAAATTGAATAAACATACACATGGGTTAGCTTTAGAGTAACAACAAGCAGCAATATAACTTTCAAGTTACATCTCCACTTTCCTTATCTTACATGAAAGCATGATTTGATGATAAATGTAGAGGTACGTACGGATAATTAGAAAGATCTTATAATTATTAGTGAGTTCTGAATTATTGATTGAGGCAAAGTAGAATTCTGAATCAGGCTTGCCACTTAGTAGAATTCAATCTTGGCTTTCAATTTGATTTGGATTCAAAGCAAACGCTTTATCACCACTCTTAGCATGTTGACATTTAATGAGATTCTGTTTGATTAAGCGCATGACAGATTGGTTGAACGAGGTTAAAGCAGAATGTGGAAGTAGTAGCAGTACAACAAACACTTGATTATTAGGCAGGGTGCTGTCGTGGGATTTTAATTCAATTTTGAGTATGTCTCGGAGATAATGTAGATGCATGTGAGCAAGGGCTTGTTACAATGGGAATGGATAGCTGAATTTGTGTATGGTCACTCTTGTTCAGAATCTATGTAGCACACTATATGTTATGCTGTTGTGTCACTTTACGTGTAAACAAGACGTCTGTTGAAATAACAATTATAGAAAAGATGTTCCATTTCATCTCTATTGAAGATTGAAGAATATATTTCCAATCCGCAATGTCAATGGCAAGATAAATGAAGGAAATAAAGGAAAATTCAAGAATTACAACTTTGCAGTTACTAATGCTCAACTTCGATTTTTGTTTTGAGCTCTATGAACTGAATTGTTGAGTTGTGGAAGAGAAAGGGTGAGTGAGAGCAATGTTATGTTCCTTTCCTTTATGCATAGTTAACAGTCTTTTGGAACTGCATCAGTAAACGATATTCTCTTCCTAAGCATTAAGAAAGGGCTTGGTTAACTTGCATTTCTTACTTACTAGAGGTTTTTTCTATCTATCATTTATTTATCATATGTTTGCATTGAAAGTCTTTTAGATAAGCAAGAGTTTTATAAATTCTAGCTGAGTTTGATATGCAAAATTAACTTCAGTAGCATTGATTGAATCATTACAAGTGATTCATGGCCAAATGATCTTCACGTCGATTCCCTCCGTTTAGAGGCTGGAAGGGTTTCCTCAGCTAATAACATCCATGCATCCAAGGTTTGTATATTGCATTTATCATTTTTTACTCCATTGAAATGAATGTCAATTTGCATTTGTAAGTGTGTTAAAGCATCGATGTATTCATTGTTATCATAAATATAAATAGAATGTAATGACTTGATATCGGTGAACTTTCAAATAATTAAATAAATTTTATACTATATCCGTTCTTTATTATAAGAGATAATTTTTATTTTTCAGATTCATTGAATAACTGTTATATATCTGTTTTTCATATACTTGTAGCAGACAAGCTGGTTGGGGACATTGAGTCTAGCATTTCAAAGTTTGGGGATCATTTATGGGGACATTGGAACTTCTCCATTATACGTTTATGATAGCACCTTCCCTGATGGTATCTCCAACAAACAAGACCTTCTTGGATGCT
>Ga0315914_1003523_pt1 | contig 23751 bp, 14 predicted proteins | sample MpolenodulesMG_FD_203920 | JGI IMG/M metagenome (GOLD analysis project Ga0315914, IMG submission 203920) | Medicago polymorpha root nodule microbial communities from Los Angeles, California, United States - elongated nodules | ecosystem: Host-associated > Plants > Roots > Nodule | place: USA... | reverse complement strand
TAGACGCCCCTAACTTTGTCATAGTTGCGATTTTGGCCTCGATTAAAAAAAACAACTTTCTATCCCCCTAACTTTACGGGTCTGTTTGGTAAGACCAAAAAACGAGCTTATAGCGAATAGCTTATAAGCTCGTTTGACCAAAAAAGTTCTGTTTGGTAATGTTTTTTCACCACAAGCTTATAACTTATTTCACGAGCTTATAAGCTATTTTTCAGACGTATTTCAAGTAGCGTTTGAGCTTATAGCTTATAACTTATCATTTTTTCTTTCAATACTACCCTTATTACTTTATCTAAAATCCAGTTTTACCCTTTAGAGTATAATTTAAAACAAAGCAATTTAATATTACGTTTACATTTTTTGTACGTTCTATGTTTATATTTTTTAATGTTACTTTTTTTTGACAAAAAAGCATATGTATAGTTTTTTTTTTATGTTCTCTGTTTCTACGTTTACATTTAAATGTCAAGTTTAAAATAATAATTCATTCTTTTCAAGAGTTTAAAATAATAATTTTTGTCAAGTTTATATTTTTTTCACGTTCCCTTAAAACTTAACTTCTTTTGACCTTTAAAAAAGGAAAAAAAATCTTCTTTATACCTTTCAAAAAGAAAAAAACTTATATTTTTTAGACGTTAAGTTAAATTGGATTTAATTTTTTGACATTTTCTTAATAAAGTATACAAACTTAAAAATAAATATTCATCGGAAAAATTTAGTTAATGATAATAAATAGAATATATATATTAATTTTTTTGAAGGAATATATATATTAAATTATATATTTAAATTACTAATTCTAAGTATCTTAAATATTTTATTCATTTAAAAAAAAGCTTCTTAAATATTTTGTCAAAAAAAGCATTTTGAATATTAATTGATATTGATTTTATTGTGAACTAAGAATGACTTTTATGTCATTTTATATTTATCAGCTAGTTGAACCGCTAATTTTACCAAACACTTCAATTAGTTTATCAGCTATCAGTCCTCAGCTATTAGCTATCAGCTATAAGCTTATCCGCTATAGGGATGACAATGGGTACCCAATGGGTAGGGTACTATAGTACCCATCCCCATACCAGCGTTTGTAAAAAATGCCCGTACCCAAGGTCGTACCCTCGTGGGCAACAACTTTAATGCCCTTCCCCATTCCCTATGGGCACTTAAGTGCCCATACCCGCACCCCATTACACGCACTTTAATCATGACAAGTCAATAAAAAACACTACAATTGAAATAAAACCATGGTCCAAAAAAATATAAATCAACTCATAAAATAGTACGAATTGTAGTATTTAGCCAAATAAAAAAACATCCAAAATATCCCTAGAAATTAAGAAAAAATAGATATTTTACATAAGTTATACGCTAAAAAGTTGCAGTTGCAGTTGCATGTTAAAGTCATAATAAATTGTTAATAGAGTTTTTATTAAGCTGTTTTAGGGTTAGATTTAAATAGTTAAATAAATAATTAATTGTACACAAAAAATAAATAAATTATTTATCATATTATATAAATACATATATGCGGGTTGTGGGGCTGGGTAGTACATCGCCCATACCCGTGCCCAGACCCATTCAAATTTGCGGGTAATTACCCATCCCCAAGCCCGGGCCCATGAAAACGGAGTTTTACCCTACCCATAATGGGTATTTTTTACGGGTGCCCATAGGGTCTTGGTCCAATTGTCATCCATAATCCGCTATCAGCTATCCGCTAATTTTACCAAACAGGATCTACCTCCTTTTGCAACTGATAGGCCCCCTTGATTTTGACTGGGTCCACGCCTACATAGCTCCTCAATTAAGTGAGTTAGGATGCCACGTAAGTAATTTTGAATTAAAAATAAATGAAAAAGCCATGTGTATTTCTTTAATTAAAAAAAATTAAAAAACAAAATGGAAAAGGAAAGAACTCGGATTCATCATCAACACCATTCAAACCCAGCATCTTCATCATCATCAACACCCACCATCAAAGAACCCACTATTTTTTATTTATTAATGGGTGTTAGTTTTGATTCTAACTTCATTACCGTCCCTATCCATCTATTTTTAAAATAACAACCTTGCAATTCTTCTTCTTTAATTTAACTCATCGATGAAATCTCAAATGATTTTTCGTTGCTACATTTATTGGAGAAAATTGTGCTTGTGCCCAGTTTTTGAGTTGTTGTTTTTGGTGTTAGGTGTTGTTGGGTTCTGGGTTTGGAAAGTGGATGATGAAGAAGGATTATGGATTTCATCTCACTCACATGCCCCTTTCTTTGAACTTTTTCTTTGGCTCCCTCGGAGTTACACCTTTCAAAATGCACAGTTTCCTGAAAAGGGGTAAATTGATTTGAAGCTGCTTGTGTCATGGTGACAAACTTAGCGGCATTTGCTTCCTTTTTCATCCCGACGGGTCTGTAGTGTTTCACCATTGCTGAGGCTGCTGTGAGAAGAAGGGAAACGAAAACACACAGTCACCACGTGCCTCTTTCTTTTTCCTTTTTCTTTTTTTATTTATTTAATTCTTTTTTTAATATGTGGCTTTTATATTATTTTTTTTAATGTAAAAATTACCTACGTGTATCGACTCACTTAAGTGAAGAGCCATGTAGACGTTTTTTTCTTTTCTGAAGTGGCTAAAATGAATTATATTACTACAACAAAAGGTCTTCCTAGCACAAGATGTGTCGAGGAAGATACACCAAAGTCAAAACAAGGTATAAACAATAATTACAAGACAATAACCTGAACCAAAATAACCAAACCAGAAAACAACATTAATTAGCTTATGTCTAGTAAGGTGAACGGAAGAGTAGCAAATTTCACCTTTAACCACTTGTAAGTTAACGACTTAATCTTGTCCACCACCTGCATAATTGAGCATTGCATTAAAAATTATGTTATTTCTTTCTTTCCATATTTCCCACACCGTTGCAAACCAAATAACCTGAGATATCGAACGCCTCGACTTAGCAACTCCACCAAGAAAATTGAATTGGTTAAAATGATCTGCTACATCAAAAGGCAAAACCGCAGAAACACCAAGCCACCGTAAAATGTAGTTCCAAACAGAGCCAAAAAGATTACTATGTAAAAACAGAGTCATGTAGACGGTGACTCAGTCAAAAATTAAAGGGGCCTATCAGTTGCAAAATGGACTAAAGTTAGGGGACTGAAAAGTGATTTCTTTTTAATAAGAGATCAAAATTGCAAATATAACAAAATTAGGAGGTCAAAAATGCGTTTAAGACATAATTTTACCATCCGAGCAATCAAATAATTTTTTTTTTCTAGTAGCCTAGTGGCTGAAGCTTCACGAGAAGTGAAGTGTCAGAGGTTCGAACCCGCCCATAAATTATACAATGTCTCTGCCAATTGAGTTAGGCTCACGGACCGAGCAATCAAATAATTTTATTCTTGAATAATCGACTAAGTTTTAACTTATAGCAATGACATAATAGTTTGGAGAGTGTTAATCACACAAGGAGAGCGATAGTGAGATGGATTACAGTTTGGCAGCGTTGAAGCTATTTTGCTCACAACTGAAACTCGCTCGTGAAGTTCCTTCTCAACATAGCTTCACTCTCGGTGGAATTCTCTTTCAACGCGCTTGGTTACAGGTTTCATTCCTTATTCCAAAACGCCATCGTTTTCACTTTCAATATTTTCTGTTTCTTTAAAATGTCTTAACCGCAGGGCGTTCTGGTGTCCTCTAACGACGGCAGCGGACCTCTTCTTCTCGACGATGGAACCGGCATCATCGAACTCTCTCTTTCCGGGGAGTTCCGTCAACGTCAATTCAAAGCTGGTAAATTATGTTTCTTCACTGTTCAAAATCAAAGAATTTTTGTTCTGTGTACATTGTGTGTGTGATTCCATTGAATGTTGAAAAATCTGATTAATCATGTTCAAAAATATGTTTAATTCAGTTGAATAGATTGTTCATTTAGTTCGTGGTTAAAATTGTGGTTGGTTTAACTATATGATTAACTACAATTACACTATTTTTCAATGTGATATAAATTAACTGTTTACGGTGGGGTGGGTTAAGTCCATACTGAACTATGCGCTTTAACGGTGGGATTAGACCCCTCAGATTAGTCGTTCTTAGGCTGGATACCGAGTTTTCAAAAAACAAAAAAAAAAAAAAAAAAAAAACTGTTTACTCGACTGAATTAACCACAAAATTTAACGTGTGATTAATCAGGTGCCCATGAAACATTTTTGTTTTGATTATTTACTTGATTTATTGGTAGGGATGTATGTGATGGTAGTTGGAGGGTATGCTACACGTGCGACGGGAGAACCTTCTGTGATCAAAGTAAGTGTGTTCACTTGTTTGTCAATTGTGATTGAGTTAGTCTTAAAATGAGTTAATTACAAGATTAATCTCAAAAAGTTGTATGGAACTAGAACCAACATGAGAATAAAATAAGTGTAATGGAGATGAGGATGTTGGGTTTAATGTGTGGTTTAATGTGTGGTAAGCCTAGACAAGATAAGATTAAAAATGACAACATTAGAGAGAAAGTTGGGGTAGCACCTATAGTTGAAAAGATGGTGGAAACTAGAATTTTATGGTTTGGGCATGTAGAGAGAAGAGCTGTAGATTCTGTGGTAAGGAGAGTATATCAAGTGGAGGAGGTAGAGGTAGTCCTAGAAAAACTAAGAAAATATTTAGAAAGATCTAGGGATTAATGAACTGGATCAGAATATGGTTTATGATCGAACATTATGGTGTAATTTGATTCATGTAACCAGCTCTGCTTAGTGGGATAAAATATGGTTGTTGTTTTCGTTGTATTTATTTATCTCATTGAGAATGTTCAGTGCAGTAAAATGATGTCATGTACGAGTTGTAAATATAGAAAATCTTATATCAATTGGATCTTTATCTATTATGGCAACTCAAGCAAGCCTACTCAATGAATGTCATACGTAAACGCCTGTTCACGTCGCAACTAATAAAAAAAAATGACTAGACTAGTAGCGTAGTGCTCCTTGTTGTTTGGATCTTGACCGGGTCCGAGCTTCCCAAGCTCTATGCTGTTGAGGAATTCTGGCAATATGCTTGTTAGAACAACAAATTTGACTTTAAAGAAAACAGACAAGTAAATGTACACAAGAATACAGACGATTGATTACAGAGTTGGCAAATTGTGTCTGCCTCTCCAACAATATATTTTCACTCATCGTGCTTTTAGTTGAGCTCGAGCTTCTATCCATTTATCAGTCAATATGAGTAATGTCATGAGGCCAGAAGCAGCATACAGCACCATACCATGATATTATAAGTTGAATTTGTTCTTCACTAGGTTTGTTTAACAGAATTAACATGACCTGAAACATACTGAACTTTTGGTAATGAATGGGAACTGGTTTTTTGGAAATAGAAATCATAACATGTTATTAGGAGAGATTCAAAGTTGGTCTCACTTCTCACAGAGAATAAATTTGCACGTGCTATTTGGTGTGGTCCTCAAAGTGTTGTGCCCATTGATTAAGTGTTGAAAAGAGTGTTATTAGAATTGATCTTGCTGGAAAATCCTGTTCATGTTTATGTTTTTTCTTTCTTCAGCTTGTTATGTAGTTCTCTTCAACAACCCAAGTCTGCATAATATTGAAGCCACCTAACTAAACTTGTTATGTTGAGCAATAATAATAGATCCCGTAATAATATTAATATTGATATTGATGTTATGACAGGTTCACAAGATTGTTGATCTTTCATCATCCCCCGACCGAGAAGCAATGTGGTATCTTGAAGTTATGGAGGCATACAAACTGTTCTATCAGCCTCTTTTGGAAAACTTTATATAACAGGGTACGCAATTAGACAGAGAATGTGTATTCGAGATTAGCATCTGACATCTAGAAACTACCTTTCTTTTGGCCACAAACGCAGAATTGTTTAAAGATTGAATTGGTATTCACATCTCTATTTCCATATTCTGTGATATTCATTAACAAAGTCATCATTCATCACTACAACGTTTATGAAATATACTGATATGCAATAACAATCTATTGATCATCACCTGTGTTATGACTTTAGAGTTGTATGAACATTTAACTTCCTTTAAATATTCAGGAAAGTATGAAATTAATATCTTGTATTGAAAGAAAGAAAAATTGTACCTGCTAAGTCAAAGTATACTCTCTGTTTCTTTTTATATAAGAAACAAGAAACAAAATTATCATATATTGTCATTCTTGTTGTAACATGAAGGATATAGTAATGGTTAAACTTGGTACCTTCTCAAAAAGGCTTCAACTGCTATGCTTTGACAAGCTCTTGTTTCAACCTTGTTAGCATATTGAAGTATATTGATTGACCACACTTTCACTTCTCTATTTATTCATTTCATGAAAGAGAGCAACTTTACTCAACGCACGTATCTTAATAGTCACACATGATTTTGAAAATACACATTTGAATGATTCTGGAAATACAAATCTAGACGAAAAAAGCTGTGTTATGTTTTCCGGATGTGTTCTTCTAACATACGAGTTCAGAGTCATCTTAGCTAGCTTTTCAAAACAAGCACTGAATATTGTTTGACATAACCGAACTCTAAATACTTTCTTACAACTTTTGCTACTTTGACAAAGCAGGAATTCAAATCAAGGAAAAATATACAATATGTGAATGTTTTTATACATACAATGAACACCAACCGAAGTTATATGTACCATACACTCAAAAACATAACAAAAAGTGGTGTGAAGTGCACAACGATAAAGTCAGATGGAGATTCAACTCATTCAAAATGAACAACTCAAACCACCCAAGTATACTATTTATGGAAGAGAAAAATGTAATCTAGGAGAAGTTGCAAATACTCCCAAAAATTTAGTTTATGACTAACAAAGAAAAGTACCAATAGTTTTAATACTTAGTAGGATATAATTCACCTTTTAGCTAGAGTATTCAGCTCTTGAAAGTTGCCAATATATTGTCCAACTTAAAAGTTAGCCGAGTATTCGGCTATCAGCTCTCGATAGTAATTTTTGTTTTTCAAGTAATTATGCTAAGGAAGAAACTCTATCGATATCCATCGGCTATGGTTCCTTAACTCCTTGAAAAAGTGTTAAATGTGGCATAAAAAAATTATTACCAATCTGCTCACATTATCAGAGTCATTATTCATCATGAGAGAATGTTCAACCACCTCAACACTCTCAACACAATCTTTCTCAATATTGTCATGATTCTCAATACTGTCATGGTTTTCAATATGATATTGGCTCTTGCTTTCATTGTAATTATAGTCAACCATATTTTTAAGATCAATAACAGGTTGTTGCCGAGGCATATGGGGTAGCAGACGTTTCCTCAAGAACAGATTTGTCATAATTTTCTGGCTTGGTTCACACAAACGTGCTGCTCTTCCATTCTTACACTGATGTGTTAAATATGACCAACTGTGTGGCACTTGGTACAAAAGGAAGGAAATGATTCATATTCAGTTTCAGTGCCCACAAAAAATTCAAAGTTTTCATGCTCCACCAAGAGATAACTTAAAAATATTTTCTAGACAAATCAACATCCACTAAACCCCCAGCAGAGTAACCATAAGTTTTGTTTCTAGTAGATTCATGGATAGTGATGAGCACCTATACATACAGCAATCTCAAAAAGATTCTCAGTCTCCAATATTCAGGAGGAAAATCATAAACGCATATCCCAAGTTTGAAGGTGAATTTGTTAAGTGTTGATTGCTTGCAACACAAGCTTTGTACTCTTGCCTATATATAGGCTGAACTCTTAGTGAAATAATGATGAGTGAATTACCACATTCTAACAGAATTTGCTTTTGAATGTTTGGGTTGAAGTTGGGAATGGGAACCAACTTAGAAAGACGAAGAAGTCTCGGATTGAGATTTCACGCACCAAGCCACCAACTGTCCGCACTCTATGCAAATCATCAAATGAGGCAAAGGATAACTCGAAGAAGCCCTTGCCCAAAGGCGTGATGTTTCAAACACCAATCGGTTTAGATAGCAAAGCAAGCTTGATACACGTAAGTATGTGGTCTCTTCATCCGCTTGCCTCCCTTGGGAAGGCAAAGTCTTGCCTACAAACTATTATTAGTTCCTTTTATACCGCTCATGTATCCCTCTTCTTTTATTTTGATCGATACAATGTTGCCTTTGATCGTAGGAACCTGTAATTGAGTGAAGAAAGATCATCCTTGTTAGACAGGGCCTGAGCAAACTATTACATAATGAGAAAGAAGAAGTCAACAAACTAGTTGACTTAGTTTACTTGATCCTCAAGTAACTAGCTAATAGTATAGATTGACCAGCTATAGGCAAGCTCATTGCAGTAAATACATATTGTAAACACTGATTAAGTGAATTCAATAACACAATTTATCCACTTCATAATAAGAACGTCTTGCGTTGAGGGGAAGACTTAGACGATGGTGGGGAGGAGGTTGCGGGGAGGAGGCTGCGGCAAGGGCAAGGAATGAGAGCGGTGGTGTACAACCATTCATATAGTCACTTGCATTATTAATGCTATCTAGTCCATTAATATGTATCATTTCTAATTGATTAAAACTAACATGCCTACATTTCAAATTCTGACTTAATCATTAATCAATTACCAATTTATTACAACCCACTTGGGTTGACCTGGTGGTATTGGCTTGGGATCTGAGAGTGTGCTCCTCATCAAGGTCTCAAGTTCGATTCTCCCGGATATCAGATTTATTGTAAATCGATTAATCTTTAATCTTTAACTTAGCCATATTCTGAATTCCAATTAGAGATAATAGAAAAGACAAAAAATTGAAGTGCACGGATTCTACACTACTTGCTAGAACTACTTTTAACAATATCCATAGGTTGATGTTATGTCTCTCACTGAACATGGAGTCATTCTTTTCATGTCTTATTAAAGAATAGGTCTCTTCTGGGATTTACCTTTAGATATCCCAGTATTTCATAGACTACCTCAAGATGTTGCTGAAAAGGAGAATGCATAAACTGACTTACTACACTATTGAGAAGCCGATGTCACATCTAGTGTGTGAAAAATGACTCAGTTTACCAGTCAATCTCTTGTATTTTATAATGTCAATGGGAACACTTCATTCTCCCCAAAAATAAGTAGAACATCAAATTAAGGGTTAAAATATGTGTTTTTTATTTTACATGATTATTTTTCAGACATCGCGTATATTACATAGTCAATTTGAACAATTAGTAAAGTTTTTTATGTCACGTGTCACTTCCACATTTATTCTCAATATTTTTATTATTTATATTTTTTAAAATCAATATTTTATTTCACATAAATATCTCAACAAACTATTAATCTTATCCACAAAATATTTTATTTAATTTTTTTATCGAATTCCTAATATTTTATGTAGAGTAAATATCTCAACAAACTATATATAATACTTTCAATCCTATCCATTAAATATTTCAATCCATTTGTTAAATGATTTTTTGTTTAATGAATTAATGGCTACTTCAATTTTAGCATTATTTGTTTTAATAAATGTAGTTTTTTATTTGTATTCGAATTTACAAATTTGTCAAAAAAAATTGAAGGAAAATTTGATAATTTATTTAAAACTGATTTTTTTTTCCTTCGAATTTTCAAATATTTCATTGAATTTTCATCATATCCACTAAAAAAATCATACTATCAAAAAGTATTTACGAAATTTAATGACGGGTATGATTTTTGAATGTCAAACATGCTCTGTTTATTTTTTAGTAATTTATAGTAAAAAAATCTCTAAATTATTGAATGTCAAAATCTATTTTATTCAAATTTGTTACAAACAAGGACTATAGGGTTGTTCGTTATAACTTTTAAAAAAGATCACTTTAAGAGCATTATTTCTTTTTGTTATTTTTCTTTAAACCAATGTTCTACACAAACAAAATCTAAAAACAATTTCAAATTAAAAGATATTAAGATTATGTTTTTATGGGAGGGGGAGAAAATAAGTATCAAAAGATTAATGTAATTTTTTTCTTTGGTGACCGAGGTTTGAACCGCAGACCTTACATATATTATCCATTGTCTTTACCAATTGAGCTAAGCTCATGAGGACAAAAAATGAAAATAATTTTGTAACCAAAAAGTCCATTTTATGTAGTTGTATCAAATTAAATTAATTTTTTTTTTCAAAGAAGTGATTATTATTCTAATAAATAAACAAAAATTGATTATACTTTTTAATAATATGTCTAAAAAGCAATCTTAAATTATAGAATGTCAAAATCATATTTATAATCTACAAAAAATGAGTCATATGTTTAGTTTATATTTACTAAAAATAATTTTATGATGTTCATGTGTTTTTATCTCACAATGGGTCTATTTGATGCAATAGCACTACCTCAATGCAAATTTTTATTTTGTAGGTATTCCAATAAAAAATGACAATTGTTTATGCACGTGTTCACTCCTATGTTAACATTTATTTTTTTATTTTTAGAAAATTCATTTTTCTATCTAGCATAAACATCTCAACAAATAATCCATATCTACTTTAATTGTACGATTAAAATATTTTTGTTTTGTTTTTGAAGAATAGTCAAATATTTTATTTATTTATTTTTATTACTTTCTAATTTAATTTTAATGTAATTTTCTTTGTTAACCTCTTATATTGTCATGGAAAAACTTTCTATACCCTCTCTCTATATATAGGGTTGTTAATTTACACCCACCTAAAAACACTAAGGTGTAAATTATAGCAGACACCTCTTAGACTTATTCCTTCTTATTTTGATATGACAAAAATATTATACCACACGCTTTCAATTTGACACAAATTCTTAATCAAACAAAAATCATTAATTAGGAAATTCAGTTGTATTTAATTTCATAACGAGAAGATTTTTATTTAAGTAATACGACAATTGTATAATTTGCTGATTTAATAACGGGTACGAATTCCTACATGTCTGGGCATTTAAAAAAATGTTTATTTTATTATATATGTGTCAGTAATTTTACTAAATCCAGTTAATTTCATCCGCTTATACATCTATTGATTTACATGTACTTAAAATATGTTTTTATTCTATTTGTGTATACCTATTAAGATCTTCGTCCCATATTGGTCCGGGATCAATTTTATTTGTGGATACCTAGCATACCGAATTTTGCCCATCCTTAATTATATATCTAACCCGAACAACGCCGGGTAAATACACTAGTAGATATATAAAATTGGGAATGATGCATGCAATGTCAATTAGAGCGTATAATTTTTTTAAAAACAAAAAAAATATTATATTGAGAAATGAAAACGTCACTTATTTTAAAAAAAAAATAATTAAATGTATATTACACTTTCAGAGACTGAACGAGTATCAAAAGAGTGAAAACAAGTCACATATACAAATACAAATGACAGCTTGCATTAAAAATTATATATTAGGGTTATGCTCAATCGATCATTTTAAAAAGTTAAATTCATCACTTTAAACCATTTTCCAATATAATATTTCTATTTTGATCTTCTTAATCCCTAAAGGCATTTTTTAGCATTTCTCTTATATATATCCAACATGGTTAGCGTCCCTAAAAAACTGATATCTCCGACGGAAACAGATTTTACCCAATTATTGTATGACATATAATTGTTATCAACCTCCCGTACACGAGTGAATGACTAAGATTAAATCTATGTGAAATTGGTCAAATTACACTACTTAAATCGGAGTTGTTGGATCACATTTCAACGACTAGATCGCCTACTGCATGAAGTAGTTATAGCAAACGATTCGGGTTCTATCTCTGACTTATACTATTATTTTTTTATAATGAATAATGTTGTACGTTACCCCCAGTTCGGATCTTGTTTAAAATGTATTTTAGTTTTTATTAAATTATATATTATATTGCAAAATATTACAAGTTGAAAATGTCAATTACTACAATTAAGGATGTTCATGATACAGTTTGGACCGGCTATGAGGTAGAAAATCATTTAATAAAAAAAATTGAATACTCTATGATTGGTTTGGTTTGGATGGCTACTAAAAGAAAATAATTTGATTTGATACAATTTCATGCAGTTTAGTTTGGCTCGGCTTTTGAATATTCACATTACAAATTTGTGAAAAAAATATATATTAATATCAATCATGTTTGAAATATATAACATATGATATCTAAGGTTTGATTTTCTCTAAGGTTTCATGAAAAATATGACATATAATATACTAAAAAATAACAATTATGGATGAAAATAAACGATTATGTTTCAAACACATTTATTTTCTTTTCAAATAATAATGTTTGGAACAAATAAAATACTAATAAGTATTATTAAAAAAAACCAACAACTAATAGATTACTGAGTATTAACATTTATGTATGTCGTTCGGTTTGGTATTAATAAAAAATGATTTAAATTTTAATTATCTTATCATGCCCTCCCACTAAAATTATTCTAAAAATTAGCCCCAAGTGCGTCTATAAGTACATACATGTGACAAAATACAAACGTTCATTCACAATTCAATATCAAAACTTTAGCACCATGGCTTTCTCTAGCTCATATCTTCCAACTCAAACACTATTTTCTGTTCTCTTTTTAGTTTTCACAATGTTGTTCTTTCTCTTGCAAGCAAGAAAAGGGAATGCCCAATTGTTTAACAAAAGCTATTTCTTCGATGTCACAAACTTCAGCCAAGCCACTGATAATTTTACCCTCCATGGGAATGCCCAGATTTTACCCAATGGAATATTGTCACTTAACTCTGCAAACCCTAATAGGGATGTAAGTTGGGTCTTGTATTCGACACCAATTCCTATTAGGAATATAAACACCGGTAACATTGCCAACTTTAATACCACCTTCTCTTACGTCCTAATGGACAAAGAAAAAGATAATGATCCGCCTGATAAACTCGTCTTCTTTCTTGTTGGTGAAAAATTTCAACAAGAGGATCCAACGTATTCACGTACTGGAATCGATGTAAACTCTAGAAATTGGTTGAAAATTGTGCCTTTCACATGGGGCAGTGGAATATTGAATTCAGTGAGGATACAATATGAATCCTCGACGAAGAGCTTGACTGTTGCTGAGAGTGCCATGTTCGGTAATTTAAAATTTGGTGAAGTCGTTAATTTGAAACATGTTCTCCCAAATACAGTAAAAGTTGGTATAGCTACAGCAAAACATGACATTCGTATCCATTCATGGTGTTTCCATTCACACTTCACATCATCTACAAGCAGCACGGCCCGAGGCATCAACATTGATATTGCAAGCTATGCATTATTATTTTTTATCTATATTATGCATGAATTGTTGTTATGATAACTTGTACAATATGTCTAAATAAGGACTATATATGCTACCTATATATAGATATAGTCTGTGTGTGAACCATGTTTGAGTTTCTTTTTTAAGAAAATAAAATTTTAAATAAAAGGTAATGATTGAAGTATGTGATTTGAGCTAATATTACTTATTACTTAAATTAGATTTTGGCTAATCGACTCATCGAATTGGTTGTTTAAACCAACCTATAAGAATATCAACTCGAATCAGGTTCTAAATTATATAATAAATTAATAATCAAAATCTAACTCATGAAACCATATCAATTTAGTAACAAAGTAACTACTCCATCCGTCTCATTTTAATAGTCGTTTTAGAGTTGTGTGTAGTTCTTTAAGAAAATAATTAGTTGAGTTGATTTCATTGGTAAAATCCGTGTAATTTACTACTCCCTCCGTCCCTATATCTAAGCATCCATTTGATTTTGTTTTTGTCCCTAAATGTAAACCCATTTTCAAATTACTAGATGCATTTATTTATTTTTTTCCTAAACATACCCCTAATTAATACTATTATCTTGTCTTAAAATATGAAAAATTAAATTTAATACACATACAAACAAAGGACAAATTCGTAATATTAACACACAAAACAGACACATTAATTACACTAACAACTTTTCTTAATAAATGTAAAAAAGGCAATGGGTGCCTACATTAAGAGACGGGAGGAGTAAAACATAATTATTAATTATAAATAATGAGGTAGTTAAGTGAAGTGGAATTTAATAAATAAGGGTATATTAGTGGAAAAATGATAAATATGATATTGATATTTTAAAAGGACAATTATTTAGAGACAGATAAAAAATATTAAAGTAACAATTAAAATGAGACGAAGAGAGTAATTATAAAGTAAATATCAAATTCCTTGAGAGAGAAAAAAACAAGCAAGTAAGTATCAAATGAGAAAGAAACTGGATTCTCTAATTATGTGTTTCTCCTGTAGTAGCCAGAGAGAATTGGGATAGGGAAATTTTTTGTGTTACTCTCCGATTTTTAGGAAAAATGAGTCCTAGTTATTATGAATTCAATCAGGAGATAAATAGAGTCTAGTTAAAAATTGTTATTCAAAAATTAAATTCAGGTTCTTCCGATCTATTTTATTCTAGATGAATTCATTAACCATTTAATCTCAATCAGTAGGTTATATCAGGAACCTCTCCCGCAAAAGTTTTCTCCATTTTTCTACATAATTTTATTTTTATCTAATCATCTCTTAATTATATTCTCTCTCCTAAGTCCTAACACCTCCCAATTTTCCATTTTTTCTCTCATTTCCCTTTACAGCACAACATATTTACCGACAAGGTATTCCTTGATCCCGAAACATTTGCATGAGCAATTTGCAGTGTGATCACAAACTACACACCACTTCTTGAAGTTTACCATTTATCTCTATTATCATTTATATGAAATATTTCCCTTCCATCTTCCTCTTTTTTATTTTCAATTCCACAATACATAATGTGGAAAAATTAGACATAGAATTATTATAAGTAATAAATAGAACACCAATATAAGCACAAATATATACGACTCTTCATCAAATTAAATAGAGAATAGAAAGCTTATTGATTATTGATTGAGGCGTGCAAAATGCACTGGGCATAAGAGTATTTCGCCACCCCGAATAGATTATTCGATGCGATAGGTCTTATAGCTAATACTCTCCAAGATACAACAGTCACTTCTTACTAGCACCGCACGTGAATTATAAGGTCTCATAAACCACTTATCATGGGAACTTATAATTTGTTATTTGCTATTAGTGACTAAAACTGAAAAGAAGAGATGAAAGCAACTAATATGTTTTTTTCTCTCTCACATACACTCGCTTTCTCTCCTTTTCATTATGCTGCAAACCCACTTATATATAATATATAAACATGTACACATTCATTCTAGTGTAGGTGGACAATAGAAACCGAAAAGTAATAGAAATGATGGAGAGTAAAGGATATTTAGTCAAGCATGAAACGGTTATTCCCATTAAATTAGGAATTGAAAAAAACGTGTATGACCTATTTAAAGAATAATTAATATATATAACTTTAAAATAAATTATAAACCAAAATTCCAACACATAATTCATTATGAACTTAGGCCCCTCCAAACATCAGAAGCAGGGGCGACTGCTTTCATATACAAGGGTAGCTATGGCTATCCTAGAGAAAAAAAATTATTGAATGAGTATGTATATTTTTGTATTAATCTATCCCTAATAATATATATTTCGTTACCCCAAGTTTACTTTTAGATGGAATTATTTTTTTGTTTAACTTTACTAATTTTTCAAACTCTGGATTATCTTATCTCTTCCTCTAGAAACCAGAGAGTGAACATAGAAAAGAAATATTTCTTTCATTGACAATGAAAATATGACAACGACCACAATCTATCACTTACTCCCAAAAAAATTTATCACCATTGGCCCAAAGAGATTTAACGGCACCTTATGAACCATTTATTTATTGTAAAAACAAACCTTTTATTAACAATTTGTTTTTTTTAGCTAAAAAATAAGTAATTAGTAAATTATAACTCTTTATAATCCGTTCAGGTTGTTGTAAGTGTATTTTATAAAGTACATTTTATATTTTTAGTAGTTATTGCGATTTTTTTTTTTATTGGTTAAATTTACTGTTAGGTTTTAAAAAATGTTTTATTTTTTTTATACGAGGTCATCTTATAAAAATATTGTTAGCTTCACCGCTGATCAGAAGTCATGCCACAAGCTCTTGATGCATTAGTAGAAGATTCAGCTGCAAAATTACAAGTATTAATCATACTCGTTTCATGGTGGAAACATTGGCATTTTGTCAATGAATCATTGTGATAAACATTTCAAAACAATTACAGAATCATATATGGACCCTTCCAAATCACTAAGAAGAGACGATTTGACATATAACCATGACTTGCAACATAGTGATGTGCAGAAACTACCAAGAAATGCACATTACGATCATTCCTCCACGCCTAGAAGTCTACCTCATCCATAACAGGATGAGAGATAACTCCTCGTAAAGAATATTGTTGAAATAACTAACTCCAATTTTTGCTACATTGACAAAAGCAGGAATTCAAATCAATAAAAATATAGAGTATGTCAATGTTTATATATACAATGAACACTAACCGAAGTTAAATATACCATAAACTCAAAAAATAACAAAGAACGATAAAAAAAAAGTCCACAACAAGGAGGTCTTAGGTTGGATCCAAAGAAATTAAGATAACTAACATTGGTAACATTTTTCTATGGAAAAAACTCATTCAAATTAGTATGTTGAAGAAAAATAATTTAATATATTTATGAGAATTTAATTTTCGATGCTCAATTTTGACCATTAGGCGAATGTAGCAAAATTGGAAGACTTTTGATCGGAAACATCCCAATTTTGCTTTAGAGCCACACAATGTACGGTTTGGGTTATCCTCTGATGGATTTACAACATATACTCAAGCATCGAGTACTTCTTATTCATGTTGGCCTATTATTGTCACCGCATACAACCATTCACCTAATATGTGCATGCCAAAACCTTACATAATTTTAGATGATGTAATCCCAGGTCCATCTAGTCCAACAATTGGTATATAAATATATACATATGCAACCTTTGATTGATAATTTTAAAAGATATTGGAATGATTTTTGAACAAGATATTGGAATGATGTTCACACGTACGATATTTTATGAAAATAAAAATTGTTACTTTTTATATAATTATTTTGCTTTTTCTAAGAATATCAATAACTATTTCTTATCTCATCTCACATATTTCTCTCTATAATAAATAGTTACGGCAATTTAATGACAAAATAAGAACTTTAAAAATGACAAAGTAAATAGAAACAACTATGCTTATCCAAAAATAAAAAAAAAGGTTGATTGTTGAAATTGACCCTGTAATATACAGGAAGTCTAAAAAATGAACATGTAGAATAAAAAAACACATTCAAACCTTGTAATTTGATATTCTTATTATTTTTTACCCTGTAATATACACCTAGTCCAAAAGAGTGATATGGATATTGATTTTTTTTTTATGATTTTTTTCAAGCATGTTTAGGACATTGAAATATGACTTTACACAAAAATTAAAACTTTTTGATGTTTAGGACATTGAAATATGACTTTACACAAAATATTCAAATTTTTCAACTAAAGACGGATTAATTATGAATTTTTAAAGTGTCAAAAACTCAAGAACTAAAACAACGGGAATTTCGACCTAGAAAACAAATTTTAAGTTGATTGTTTGGAGAATCATATATAAAAATACATTAAAAAGATCTGCAAAGTTTCATAGCATTTCGAAGATGTTTCGATCTATTTTTATTTTTCAACCAAAACATACAAAATTGCAATTTTATTCTGAGCAAACATATACTCACGGATGAAATTTAATTCTCTATTTTTGTTGGTATGGTTAGAACATCATAAGAACCTTTATTATAAAATTTTGGAGTTTTTAAACGAGATACGAATTAATTAAGAGTTGTTTAAGAAATTCATAATTACAGAGAATAAAAGTTCATACTTATTCCGTCCCTAGTTGGAAAAATCTATTTGTTCTTTTGGTGTATAGATATGTTTTAACGTCCTAAACTTGCATGGAAAAGATCATGAAAAAGTTCAACCTCTATGTCATTTTTGTGGACTATCCATATATTATAGGGTCAAAAATAAGAAGAACGTCAAATTAGAGGATTAGAATATGTGTTTTGTATTTTACAGGGTTATTTTTTAAACATCGTGTATATTACAGGATCAATTTGAACAATCAACCTAAAAAATAGAAGCAAACTAGTATTTCAAATGTGATGAGTAAAAATGAACGATTTCTCTAAAATGGTATGAGAAAATTAGTCCCTTCCCTCCATATTGAATGAACTACTAGAATATTTTATACAGAGAAGAGAAATGTATAAATGAAAGAGAAACAAAATATTTTTATCAAACTACCCTTAGTGTATCAGCATTAATCTAAAATAGATATATAAAATTAGGAATGATGCGTGCCATTTCGGATTCTACTTTTGTACCATTAAGGTATCAATGGTATATACCATTGACAAATTAGAGTGTGCCACCTACCAATATTATTTTATAAATGCTTTATTTGATATATTGTTTTAAATGGTGTGTCACGTGGCACATTCTAATTGGATAATGATATATATCATCATAGTACACAAGTGCTATACGTGCAATTTCAATTAGAGCATACAATTTTTTTCTTAAAACAAAAAAAATATATTATATTGAGAATTGAAAATGTCATTTACTTTGTAATTTTTTTTAAAATGTATTACTCTTTTGAGAGATTGAACGGGTATCAAAAGTGTGAGAACAAGTCACATATACAAATACAAATGACAACTTGCAATAAATATTATATATATCCAAGGTTAGCCTCGTAAGAAACTAATATCTTTGACAGAAACAAATTCTATGCAATTACTGCATGATGTATAATTGTTATCGATAATGAACGACTAAGATTAAATCTATGTTAAATTGGTCAAATTACACTACTTAAATCGTAGTTGTTGGATCGCATTTCAAAGATCTAGATCGCCTACTGCGTGAAGCAGATTAGCAAGCGATCTGAGTCCTATCTCTGATTTATATTAATTTTTATAATGAACAATTTTGTACGTTACCCCCAATTCGAATCTTGTTAAATATGTATTTTAGTTTTTATTAAATTATTATATATTAGTATATTACATTTGACAAATTACAAATGCTCACTCACAATTCAATATCAAAACTTTAGCACCATGGCTTTCTCTAGCTCATATCTTCCAACTCAAACTCTATTTTCTATTCTTTTTTTAGTTTTTTCAATGTTCATTTTCTTGCAATCAAGAGAAGGGAATGCCCAATGGTTTGACTCATATTATTCCTTTGATGTCAAAAACTTCAGCCAAGCCACCCATAATTTTACCTTCCAAGGGAATGCCCAGATTTTACCCAATGGAATATTGGAACTGACCAGCCCTACATACCCTAATAAGAATGTAAGTCAGGTCTTGTATTCAACAGCAATTCCTATTTGGGATAAATACACCGGTGACACTGTTAACTTTGTCTCCATCTTCTCATTCGTCTTAAAGGACAACGAAAATTATAATGCTCGGCCTGGTGAACTCGTTTTCTTTCTTGTTGGTGAAAATTTTCAACAAGACGATCCAACTAATTCGCATATTGTAGTTGATTTATACTCTAGAAATTGGTTGAAAATTGTGCCATCAACACGGAAGAGTGGATTATTGATTAAAGTGGTGATACGATATGTCTCCTCGAGTAAGACATTGACTGTTAAGACGACTGACATCCACCATTTTACCGAATTTCATCGAGTCATTAATTTGAAAGATGTTCTCCCGGAGATGGTAAAAATTGGTATATCTACAGCACAAATGGAAGGTCGTCAAACACACGACATTCATATCCATTCATGGAGTTTCAATTCACACTTCATATCAACTACAAGCATGGCCCGAGGCATCAACATTGATATTGCAAGCTATGCATTGTTATTTTTTATATATTTTATGCATGAATGGTTGTTATGATAATTTGTATAATATGTCTAAATATAAGGACTATATATGCTACCTATATATAGATATAGCCTATGTGAACCATGTTTCAGTTTTTTTCTTTTTAAATAAAATTCTAAATAAAGGTAATCGTTGAAACATGTTATTTTTTAGCTAATGTTGCTTAATTAAATTTTGGCTAATCGACTCATCGAATTGGTTGTTTAAACTAATCTATAAAAATCTCAACTCGAATCGTGTTCTAAATTATAATAATAAATTAAAAATTACAATCTACTTAAGTGATGATGAAACCATATCAACTTATGCATAACTTAATAACAACTAATTAATCAAATCAATCAAAAGTTATTTTATGAACCGATACTTATATCTCCTACAACAGCTAACTAGTTTTGGAATGTCGGGGGATATCACTGTTACCGAACCCGATGCTATTAACACGCTAGTATCGAATGAGAAAGAAAATGAACTCTCTAATTATGTGTTTCTCCTGCGGTAGATTAAGAGAATTTATTGTTGTGTTAATGGTTGTATGTTGTACTACGATATGGATATTGAATATTTTTTATGCTTTTTTCCATACATGTTTATGACATTAAATATAGCTTTACACAAAAAAAAAAAAAAACTTTTCGACTAGAGACGAATTAATTATGAATTTTTAAAGTGTCAAAAACTCAACAAATAAAACAGCGGGAATGTCAACCTAGAAAACAAATTTTGAGTTGATTGTTTGCAGAGATATATATAAAAGAGTAGTGATATTTGTACAACTTTATTGTACAACCTTTATGACAACTTTGTTTTTCTCTCTTTTAATAGGTCAAAAATAATAAAGAGAGAAAAAGGAAGAGAGAATAAAACCATAATGTGAGTTTTAGAGAGAATGTTGTCAAAAAGTTGTTAGAAAATTGTTGTACAAATATCATTTCTCGATATAAAAATACATAAAAAGATCTCCAAAGTTTCATAACATTTCGAAGACGTTTTGATCTATTTTTATTTTTCAACCAAAACGTGCAAAAATGCAATTTTATTCTAAGTAAACATATACTCTTGGAACAAATTTCATTCCCTATTTGTGTAGACATGGTTATAACTTCATAAGAACCTTCATCATAAAATTTTAGAGTTTTTAAACGAAATACGAATTAATTAAGAAATGTTTAAGAAATTCATAATTACGGGGAATAAAAATCCGTACTTAATATCTTCCAGAAAAATCTATTTATTCCTTTGGTGTATAGATATATTTAAACGTCCTAAACTTACGTGGAAAAAATAATGAAAAAGTTCAACCTCTAGATCACTTTTGTGGGCTACACATATATTATAGGGTTAAAAATAAGAAGAACGTCAAATTACAGGGTTAGAATATGTATTTTGTATTTTACAGGATTAATTTTCAAACATCGTGTATATTACAGAGTCAATTTGAACAATAAACCCAAAAAAAAAGAAGCAAACTTACATTACAAATGTTTTTTTTTAACAAGCAAAAATGGATTATATTAGAAACACAAGAGAATTCTCAAGCACAAGGTGTGCTAGAGGATACTCAAAAGTACACAGATACAATGCCAAAATAAAAAGTTAAAAGGCAGGTTAGCCGATGCCCAAACAAACAAAAGGGCTCAACCACCACATATGAAAAATAGGCCGAATAGAGATATTAAACGACTTCATCCACCAAAAGGAACGAATTTTGACTTTCTCTACCAATTGATGAACGGTACTCTCTGTATTTTTAAAGATCCGACTATTTCTTCTATTCCACACACAACATAACCAAATAAGTTGTAGAAAAGCACGATGAGTACGCAAACCACCTACGGAGTAAACAAACTGATAAAAATGCTTTGTTACTCGAAAAGGTTCAACTGAAGATATCCCCAACCAGGATCGAATATGACCCCACACAACTGTAAAAAAAACGGACATGAAATAAACAAATGTTGAATTGTCTCGACATCACCGCAACCCGCCACACAATGTCGATTACCGTGAGGAATGACACCACGAGCGAACAGATTATCCTCAGTCAAAAATCTACTCCAAAGGAGGCGCCAAACAAGAACAGAGACCTTCAATGGGACATGTTTGTGCCAAATTAAATCTGATACCGCATTTGTTGTCTGAACTAGCTGACTGGTGAGCAAATGGTAAACACCACTAACTGTGTATCCATTCGACGCATCAAGCCGCCACACCCACCGATCTGTAGATGTTTGCTGCAAGGAAATGTTAGATAATAAAATCCTACACTCCCCTAACAAATCCTACTCCCAAGTCCATAATCGTCGGCACCATTGCCAAGCCTCCTCACCTTCCTCACACCCTAACATAAACATGTCAGCCACCGAAATAGACTTATTCAATGCTAAGTCATAAAGACGACCAAACTGCACACACAGAGGCGCCTCACCCACCCACGGATCTAACCAAAACAACGTATTTGCCCCATTAACAACCTTACGCACAACGTTCTCCTTAAACCAACCAACACCTGCCTCTCCTACCCCGTCACGCATACTCACCACCTCCCTCCACCACAAAGGAACACTCTGGCCCCCAACCTCCTGTCCTCCTCACCATAACGAGAAAAGAGGATATCGAAAAGATGTATTACATGTGTGATGAGTAAAAATAAACAATTTCTTGAAATGGTACGAGAAAATTTGTCCTTTCACTCTATAATAAATGACCTATTAGAACATTTTATATAGAAAAGAGAAATGTATAAATGAAAGATAACAAATAATATTTTCACTAAACTACCCTTTGTGCATCAACATTAATCTTAAATAGATATATAAAATTGGGAAGGATGCATGCAATTTCAATTAGAGCGTACAATTTTTTCTTAAAACTAAAAAAAAATATTATTGAGAATTGAAAATGTCGCTTATTTTAAAATAATTTTTTAAAAAGATGTATTACTCTTTGAGAGATTGAACGAGTATCAAATGTGTGAGAACAAGTCACATATACAAATACAAATGACAACTTACAACAAAAATTATATGGGGGCGTTTGTTTTGAGGAAACAAATTATTCTCGAAAATAACATACTCGGGAAAGAAAATATGAAAATTTGATTTCTGGGTATTTGTTAAAAAAAATGTTTGGCAAATAACTTGACATTCCTGGGAAAATTGGAAGTTACAGCTTTTTTTTTAAAAAACTTTATGCATAATATCATGGAAATGCACATTCCCACCTCTTTTCATGAGAATAAGGGAAGTTATGTGAAGTTACTTCATTCCAGGAACCTTTATACCCAGGAATATTTTTTCTCAACCTCATAACAAACATGGGTATAATCATTCTCTAGCCATGTATTCCCGGGAATGTCATTCTTAACCTTGAAACAAACACTCCCTATATAATAGCACGTGTCCGTCTTTTCGCTCTTTTTATTGCGCTAACGTTTGAAAATTATGAACAAGGTTTTTTTATGAAATTTTGATTTTGATTAAAACTAAAAATATAAATGTCTGTTGCTTTCAAGTTATAACAAACCAAACTAATCATGATTATCTATTTCAATAACACCAACAATATAACAAAAAATATAACCTAAATTCTTTTTTATAATGACGTATCTTCTTTTTTGTCCGTAGACTAAGTGACAAATACTACTAAAACTCACACACACAATTGCAAGGTCCTAGGTAAAGATGGCCAACTTAAAAATATTGGCATTACTAGGTTTTGATAAAAATGTCATTATATTTCTAACTAGACTCAACTTACCTTTCGACCAACTCTTCCCACTAGGGCCCCTTCACCTTGTCACACAAACAAAAAAAAGTAAAACGGAAATAATTTATTATTTATA
>Ga0315914_1003522_pt1 | contig 23757 bp, 14 predicted proteins | sample MpolenodulesMG_FD_203920 | JGI IMG/M metagenome (GOLD analysis project Ga0315914, IMG submission 203920) | Medicago polymorpha root nodule microbial communities from Los Angeles, California, United States - elongated nodules | ecosystem: Host-associated > Plants > Roots > Nodule | place: USA... | reverse complement strand
TTCAAAATATTGGTCACGTTAACTGTAGCTAGGCACTTGCATATGTGGAAATATTTGTTTTGTGATATCCTGCTATTTTTCTGTTATTACTTTTGGCTGAAGAATATGTAATTTATTCATAGACAAAAGGGCTACAAGTTAGCGCATTTCTTGTACTTACAAACAATGAATTTGACTATCTTGGTCTCCGGAAGAGTTGATTTCCATTTTTTTTCTTGTATCCTATAAATGATAAACTAGTTTTTCATTTAAATTATTATTTTATAACTGCTATGGTTACCCTAGACTTGATTTTTGTTGATATACGAAAGACTTAATTGGTCAATTAGAGAAATATGTTGTTGGATGGGAAGTGTTAATCCACCAAATGTTGACTTGTGTTGAGGAGTTTGGATAGTGTGTAGGAATTCAAGTTTCAAGTCTGTATGCTTCCATTGTACAAAAATAAGGATGAAAATGGAAAAGAGAAATACTGAAACTATTTTATTTGAATTATTATTTTTACCTACGCTCTGCTGTCCATTGTAAGTAAATGGCAGCCCATCAAATGTAAAAGATTTCTGCTATTGAGCATAGAAAGAGTCAGATGTACCTAGTTTTACCCATGTCGAGTGGTTGTTCGGCTGTATGACTAGAACCTAAAACAAGGAGGCCTTAAGGAAGCAACCTCTTCATCTTTTGTATAGGAAAAAAAAACTCTATTAGCAGAAGGTGTTTGTCAGGAGAAATAGGAGAGGAACAGCCGATTAAACTTTATCCGTCTGCTAATTAAAGATATAGGTCCTTGTAGATTGTAATAGATAAATAACTTTGGCTAGTTAGTTTGGAAAGATAAGGGAGGGAATGAAAGAAAGGTACAGAGAACCGCAAATGCGCGCGATTAAACATACTGGGAGGAGGAGAGTTCATGTCTGTCAAATATCGAGTCTGTTCTTTCCTTCAGTTCAATACTCGAGTCTGTTCTTTCCATTTTCAATTGTATTGCCATGAGAGTCAATCTGATGGTATCCATTTCTTTCTCCAAAGCCACTACCCTGGTCTCTGTTTTCTTTGGTGGCATCTGATTCCTGAATGTGCTGATCCTTCAATGAACGTCATCCTTCTTGCAAATCTTGCAGTTCGGACGAATTTGATGAAAACTAGAAATAACAGTGGAAACACAGTGGAATTAAAATTCCTACTGCCAGAGCTAGGCTCCTTTGGAGAAGAAAATTTTCTCTCCCGTAACTAACCAAATGATTCTTCAAGATACCTTTCTCTCTCTTCTCAGCACCCTTGTATTAGAGTTCCCCCCTGCACTGTTCACTCCCGTCTCACACTCCCTGCCATATGGTTTCAATTCCGCTCATTCCTACTTCTTATGCAAACCTTCCACATATTGGGCATGGGCTGCTGCTCCCTGTTAGTGTGGTTTATGTTGGGAGATGTTGGACAGAAGTAGAGGATTAAACTTCTGGGTCAGTAAAGGAAGAGAGGAAAGAGAAGGGTTAGAGAACTGTAAGGGCAAGTGATTAAACATTGAGAAGTGGAGAGCTTAGGTCTCTTGAAAATGGAAGACTATTCTTTCATTCAGTTTAATACATAATTCTTTTCTCTCTATTTTCTGATCCCCGTTCCTATCAATTTACACTCTTTGTATTTCAAGTTCTTATCGGTTAACAAGAATACATATTGTTCGATGTGGCAATCCATTTTGTTTTAGAATTTTATTTTGTTACCACCTAACTGTATTTATCTCTGGACGTCTTGGACATAAACATCCATTTCCAGCCAGTGATTCTGCAAAACCGTGTATTCCAATCTGCTGACTTGAAGTTTCTGTCCTGACACCTCTTGATCTTTGTTTCTTTGTGAAACTTTCATGTTTAATTACATTAGTATTGGTTTTCAAATTTTGTATTCTAAAATATCAGGGTGCATTTGAATATCCATGTTACGTGCTACAGTAATCTAATTAAACATAAAAAATACTGTTTAGTGAGTTATGCTTAGTTTTTAACTTGCCTGTTTGTGCTTTGTGCAAATCTTTACATAATCAATCCCAAGCCCGACTAAAAAACGAGGGTTGTTTAGGCAATTGATATTCAGCATAAAACTTGTCAAATTCTTTTCACATGGCTAGGCACACCACGCTAACCAACATCTATCCTTGTTGTCCTTCCCCTCATTGTGATACTGTTTTATTTTTGCTGGATTGTGTTAGACCGCCAAGTAAAAAATGTTACATTAAGAGACCAAAACAGGTCTGAACTGGTCCTTAGAACAGTTACTGTGCATTTATGTACTTTATGTTGCAGTTATGTATTTGTAAGTTTGTAATAAATTGGGAAGTTAAGGGAAAAATATGTTGGTCGGTTTTTGGTTAACGAATTGGAAGGGAGACAGATTCCAAGCTCTCAATACTTGAAGGGAAAAATGAACATTCTGTTACCTTGTCTCTTTATGTTGTATTGTTATGTGTGTTACAATAAATAACGAACTTCTGTTGATACACTGTCACAGAAGATTTCTAATACGAAATCATATTTTTATCTTCAGGGAAATGCTAACCGGTGCCCCCGGGGCACTGGTTAAGGATACTAAAAAAGGAAATTATATAATAGTTATTGCATTGAAAATTGTGTAATTAATCCATAAAAAGACAAAAAAGTTTCCCTTTTTAGCAATAACTTCCTTTTTTGGTATCCTTAACCTGTGTCCCGGGGTACCGGTTAAAGACCATACCACTTCTAACAGATTGCTGCATGTTTTATGGCTTCATTTTAGATATTGTGATGGTTCTGTTGATTTCGCTATTTTCATCATCATAATAAAATAATTATTATCTGATATGGTCTTTGTGTGTCAGGAAGCGTCTTGATGCCACGGTTCAAGATTTGGAAGAGAAGCAGAATAGCAAGAAAGAAACGGTTAGTCACTTTTCCTTAATTTTTAAGCTTTGACTTTTAAATTATTTCTCATGGAAAATAATTACAGAATAACATTTGGTAGATCCTAGCTCTACTAGATAGGCCTCTAAAGGTATATTTGGTAGAATAACATTTAGTAGGTCCTGTACCTTGTCTAGGGTTGTCTTAATGCCATCCCTGATCCCTTTAATGGCCTGGTGTGTGATTTTTTTGAAATTAAATGAAGTCTCCATGTGCATTATTTTGCTTGATGAGATTATCTCTTGTTATGAGAATCATGTGTTAAGAGCATAGAAGTGTAGAAAAGGGCAGCCCTGTCCACAAAGCTCCTGCACACGCACTGTCCGGGAGAGGGGTCCCACCATTTGGTGTATTGTATGCAACCTTATTCTCTTTTTACACAAGAGGCTGTTTCTTGGACTTGAACCCTTGACCTTTCAGTCACATAACAACTTTATTGTTGCGCCAAAGCTCCCTCTTTCGGCTTATATTAAGTATCCTCTAGAATATTTGTTTGTCTCAAATTATTTGTCATTTTAGAATATTATAGAAGTATTTTTACTTCTTTTTGATAATACCCCTGATTATTTGTATCTCAACAAATCTTATATTTAGTCTTTCTACTTAACTAATCTACTTGGTAGTACTTCTATAAATAAGAGTATTTTAGTTAAAAGGTATATTTTATCGAGGAAATTAAGTGTATTTAATTTTTCTTAAGAGGTGTGTAAGTGTAACCTTAAATGACACATAATATGAGAGACAAAGTATTTGCTCCAAATTTGTATGTCTTTATAGGTGTCATTTGTTTATCTATTTATTTATTTTTATTTAAATAACAATTTGAAGTAATTTATCATGCGATATTGCAGATAATGAAATTGCAACAAAAGATGCAATCTCTTCAGGCTGGGAAAGGGAAGGCGTAGTTATGTCCTTGATTGTTTGTTTACTGTAACTTGACCGTTCATAGGTGGTGAATGAGTTCTGTTCTTGTTTTATTTTCCTATGTGACTTTTGATGCCAAAGAAAGAAGGTGGAAAGATAGAAGCCAAGACAGAAACCACTCTAGTTTTGCTCAAACAAACAAACTTGTAGATGGATATGATGTTTAGCATTGTCTCATTATTATGGTTTAAATATCTCTGACACCTTGAAATATACTATGTTTTTGTATTTTGTCCACGCACAAATTAAAAGCATTAAGATCATGTTAATTGCATCAAAAATTGTTCAGAGAAAGACCACTTAATCAAAGCAAATTCAATGGCAGATAAAAAAAAATGTTGGATCATCTTTACATGTTTAGGGACTTGTACAACATTGTAGGTGGGGTTTAGCATGGGAAAGGGGAGTTGTTTCCTATCATAGGAAAGTAAATGTTAGCCATTAGACATGCTACTATTTTGATTACAATTAAGATATGGAACACATGGTTTTGATGATGAAAAAATTTGAAGTGTGAATAATGCCAATGCGATTGAAGCTGGAATTAAGATACAGAATTTTGGATTTGGATGGTTTTATCGACAACAAAGAATTTTTCAGACTAGCAAATTGTGAACATGGGGTGTATACCTTAATGTTGAGTTTTGATACTTTAAGTTGAAAGATTATTGTCCAATTTTTTTTTTTGAAAGATTGGATATAATATTGAAGAAGAGAGATTATGGTGGAAGATGGTGACAAATTTTTTTTAGTATTAAGGGTGTATAATAAGATTGTGTTCTTTACCTAATTTAATGGCTATTATTAACTTTTCTATGGTGGGAAACAACCCTCCTTTCCCATGCTAAACCCCACCACATATTTGTGTTGAAACCTATTAGTCGATCGTAGTGGTATGTATAGATGATTCAGTTCCACATGTGTGAAAATAGGAGCTTGATCAGTGTTGTTTATGGAAGCTTCTTGTCTTATTTTCACTGGCAGTTGTGGTGGCAATTAAGGGGGAGGCAAATCAAATTCATCTTCAGAGTCAGATCTTTCTGCTAATATCGAACTACCAAACCATGTTAATAGTTATTTTGAGGGTAATGAATAATCAAGAGGCGAAAATAATATATATTATTAAAAAAAAGGAGAAAATAATATGTACAAGAGGGGAATAGGCTAAGACCCTCATATTTTTTTTTGCGTGTAACCATGAAACTAAGGAAATGGATAGTTCGGCAAACCTATATATGGTCACGAAAAAAATCAGCCAACAAAGAAGAAGGTAATAAATCTAACCAAACAGTACCCACAACCGCATGTCCATATTTAGCTAATTTATCCGCACAACAGTTCCCCTCCCGATAAATATGGGAGCAAATAGATTTTTCTTTTGGGGTCAATGGAAATAAAAAGAATACAAGATTATTCTATCTTTCCATATAGACTTACAATATAAAATCCTGAATAGGATAATTTTAATAAGAACTAAGGAAGATAAGGTGGAGGTCTTGGATTCAAACCGAAATGGAAAAAACAACTAATCTAACAATTAATTAATAACATTTACCTTATAATAAAAAAAATAGATAAAAAGAGGCTACGAATGACTCAAAGAGAAAATGAGTGACTTTTATTTGCTTCATTACATTCCTAGATACTTGATCACAATTCCTCTTGTACGCTTCTAATCTAAGGCATCTATTCAACCGTGATCACCAAGACTTAATTAAAATAGTAACCGGCTTAATTCTAACCACATATTGCACTAATATTATCCTCTAAAAAAACTCTCACTAATATAATATTAATAAACCAAATAATATATTGGTTTCCAAGTTTCTTAGTAAACACGTATAATTTCGCTCACAACTCTAATTCTCATGCACACTACTTTCTCTCAAAATAATAAATGATATAAATTCCTTCGTAAAATAAATTTTGATATTTTGCAACAATTTATTTTCTCCGATTGAGATATTAATCTATAACTCTTATCATCATAACAAATTAAGATTATGACTACAAATTATATATAAAGTCTTTTTTAAAATTTTAGTAACCAACATAGGTTATACATTTCAGAAACATAGCAATATTTGTATCTCGTCACCAAAAATCACTGGAAATTGTATTCACACGAAAAATTAATTCACACAACTCAAGCCATAAAAACATGTGCACATACATGTTACATGCTGCGGAAAACATTTCTCAAATATAGTCTGTCGCGCAGAACAAATAAACAATATCTAAAATAAATCCAAAATAAAAGCTATAGATAAGCTATTATACTTAACACAAACAATAATTCATGTGTCTAACCCGGAAAGTACCGAGAAGATACACTGTATAAAAAAATAAAATCTAAAAGAGGTTGTTTTTGAGAATTAAATATCAAACTAAAATGAAAGTTGAAGGTAACATATGAATAAACAAGATGCTTTTATGCAACATTAAAAGCCCAATTTTATCCTCTTAATCCCCAAGTAACCTAATGTTATAAATAGAGACCCTCAACCACTATTTTATTCATTCAAAAACATTGACAATTCAAAGCAAGGGTCAAACATCAGAGATTCTAGGCGGAATTTCTCCTCCTTTTATTCTTTCTAGGTTATGTTTTTCTATTGTTTTGTTATGATGTCTGTTGCCATGAGCAACTTAACCTCTTGATTAGGTTTCCCCGATGAATCCCTTCTTATTTGTTGGAATTTATTAATAAATTTTTCATTCAGTTTATTATTTTTATCGTGTTGAGATTTAAATTTGATTATGCCCGTTCTTAGTGCTCCGATAGTTGGTTAACTACGAGTGTAACCTTGTAGATTGATCTGTAGGATTAAAGTAGGCACTAACAACCCGAGATTTTACCAGTTCGACCAAGAATGTTTGGATTTGGCTCAACGGGTTCAACCAAGATTTTGTTGGGTTCATTTGGTAAGGTGCGAGCACTTTCAACGAAACTGGTTATTTTACCACATGTGCTGCCCAACGATGAATGTAAGAGAGAAGGGAGTTAGGCCTCCATTTAGGTGATGGAGGAGGAGGAGGTGGTGGATTAGTTTGATAAAACTTTTGGGAAGTTTGTATGATGACTTGCTTGGTTTGAGATGAATGTGGTAAGTGGGAGTTAAAAATATCACCATTGACATGTCTCATCAGACCATCTAGAACATTTGAATCAACATCCTGATAAATGGGTTGGCTGGATGATGATGATACTGATGGGGGAAGGATGGTGGAGGGTTTTGAAGAAGTATTTACAGACTTGGTAAGGGCAGAATCAATACCTTGCACATTCTGAGAGTTCTCTGCCTTGTCTAATGAGGTTGGCTCCCTGGCACCTGCTTCTGAAACGTGCGTGTTAAATTCTTTTGCTTGCACTTGTTGCTTCCCATGATTCTCACACTCCCCTATGTCGTTGAATATTACATTCCCCATATCTTCCTTATTAGATTCATTTCTTGTCTTTGTAGGGGAGAGAATAGGCGAGATGACATTTTCAATGGTTTTTCTTGTGAACTTGGAAGTATCAATTTTATAGACAGATGACAGAGTCAGATCGTCTTCTTTTGTCTCTGAATTTGTCCTGGATTGTCTCATCCTTTTGGGTGTTTGAGAGATTTTCTCATCACCTTTCCTCCTGACTTCAACAACAATATAACTTTCCTCTAGGGTTTGATCATTTTTCACTTTAGCCTCTGCTTTCTTCAACTTCTTGATGGGTGGTGATGTTCTGACCCTTGTAGATGGTTTCCTCTTCTTGTTTCTGTTATCTACAACTTATGAATCATCAGGAATCTCATCCAGATTGATTTCTACTTTCATATCTTCAGTGGCTTGTGATATTAAGTCTGCTAGATCTTTGAAATCTGGATCCTTGATGATTGAAGGAAAGTCTAGGATGAAAGGTCTGCAGTCTTTTCTATTGGAAAAACTAGTTGATTTTACCACAGATTTTGTTACAATAATCCCCATATTTCCCAGAATTTCTACAAACATCACTAGTGCCACTTGCAATCCAAGATCACGAAAACCCACACTTTCCACTCTTTTGACTATTCTGCTCTAATGAAATAGTTCTGTAAGCAGTCTTGGATAAGGGATAATCTTTGTTTCCTTCTTTAAGGAATTCTCTATAGCTGTACACAAATTATAGAATATGTATCCAGCAAGATTTAACTTTTCATTCCTTTTGAGTTGTCGAAGCATCACCCTGTGAATCCAACTGGGTTGGTATGTTCCTCCCGCTCTTGGAAGAATGCATTTAATGAGGAACTTAAGCATGATTCTTTCTGAATCATATATGTCTGTAGCTCGTACTGTATTTATGACATGGCGAGTGATGGTCGTAGAGTATTGTATTCACATGGATTGTCGTTCCATCTTGGCAATTCGGGTTACTTTTGTGGAAACAATTAAAATAAATGGTTACTTTTTTGGGAACAATTAAAATAAATAAAACAAAACATAAAGGGGGTAAAGAGGTTTGCAATTTAGTGTGTTTGCAGTAGAGCAAGAGTTTAGGAGTTAACCTAGTTTTTCATTGCAAAATGTTAGTGGCAGTTAGGACTCTTCGAATCCCGTCTAAGGAGATACACATCCGGGCATTGAGGTATGTGTAGGTTCTTACTTTCCCAGAGGTATTTGAAACAGTAACATATATTAGGGTTCCTAAATTATCAGTGTTCTAAAGGTACTCTCATCCATTGAATCTTAAAAGGACATCAACACACTTTTCCTCCCGGTAGTTTTACAAACGGGCAGCCCTATCTCGTCTACCTTACCAAGGAAGAAAGAAGAATGAAGTTACTTGGCTCATTTAAGTCATGAAGTCATTGTGTTTCGCTAATTATCGTACTCGTTTTCTTATTTACTTCCTGATTAGGGCAGGTATGCACTAATACTAGCTATGTCACCTTCCTATGTACCTTTATCTCATGGTGCTTCGCTTCAAAAGAGACAAATCTTACGCACGACAGTAAAATTAAATAGGATTCAAAAAATAACTGAATAAAGACTTTCAATTAAATAAAATATCCAACTAACATAATAGAGATTCATCTAACAACCCCAACCTAAAAAGGTTTAGTTACTTATGGTCAATAATGACAAATTATAAACGAAATAGAGATTTGTCATTTGGTGGTATTTTCTGGTGTTTTGGTTTGTTATACAATAGTGGCAATTTAGTCTTGAATTAGAGTTGAGTGCATAAATTTTTCGCTAGAGTGATGTTGGTGAATCAATTATTTGGATGATAATAGATTGTTTGTCAGCATCAGTGTTGTGCAACCTGTGCTTTGAGGGAGATGGTGTTGTTTTACAAAACAATTCCAAATGGCCTATCAATCACCGCGTGGTTTTGAAGGAAATCATTTGTTCCTGTATCTTAGTCATTGAATTTGGTGGCTTAGGAGTGTATACATTCATTAAATCACAATGATAGCTTGTTTTACTGCCTAATCTTGGTTAGTCAAAATTCAAATTGAGTTTTTTTTTAAGGAAAAATTCAAATTGAGTTGTTCACATTGAATGGGAGAGGCTATTTTTTAATTTGCTTAGGAGTGTTGTTGGTGTCTATCTTGGAAGAAAAATAGTGCTTGTATTTTTTTTTCCTTTGCATAGCAGTAGTTGATGCAGGATTTTTTATGTCTGCTACATGTACAGTGTTTCATTAGACAATGTTATATATTTTTTTTGTGGCCGGGGTTCGAACCCCGGACCTTGCATATATTATGCATTGTCCTTACCAACTAAGCTAAATTCATGAGGACAGACAATGTTATATTTTGATTGTATTTCCTTCACCCTTTGATGTGCGTTTTATTAATAGAATTACTTTGCTCTTTAAAACAATGGTTATAGAAGTAAATAGTTTATTTTTTTTAGGGGAGAAGTAAAAAAAATATTAGAGATAATTTTTTTAAAAATAAACGATATTTATTCTTCAAATTGATATTGTACATTGATACAAAACAAAGTAAATTCCTTGAAAACAAAAAATGTGAATATGTGAACAACTTACTACATCCATGTTAAAAACAAAGCTGACTATATTGAAGTGTCTAGAATAGGCGGGCCTCCTACTACAAATTCGTCTTTAATAGACCATGTTGTTAGAAGTCAAGAAGGACACTGCAATGCATTAAGACGCTTGAATGAGTTAATGGTTCCGAGCTCGACATGGAAGAAAAATACTAACAGTTTTAACATATTAATATTTATTTATTTAGTTAAAAAATATATACTAATATTTATCATTAAAAAAAGTCATTCTTATATTAATACAACACCCAAAAAAGACATGGATGTGTTTGTTTCAAGGATTATATTCCCTAGAATATTATTTATGGGAATCTTAATCCTATTAAAGTGTTTGATAATTAATTTAGTTTCCTAGGAATATTTTTAAATATATTTAATTAATAGTGTGAGAGTGAGAAGTTATAGGTGGTTACCTCTTATTCGCATGAGAATAAAAGATTTCCATACTTTAACATTGAAATAATAAGTGAAAAAGTCATGTGTAAATTTTATTCCTAAGAATAAAATGTACCAGACATAATTTATGAAAACTTGAAACAAAGATGGGAAACAAAGATTCCTAATATGACATTCCTGAAAATAAATTTGCGATCCATAAAACAATCATCCCATAGAGATATTACATGTTTTTATTATGCCAAAGTAGTTGTATGTAATTGTTAGCTTTGAAATTTCCTTTCAGAAAAAGAAGTATTTTGAACAAGTTCAAGGGACAAATATTCTAAACCGTTTTCCTTGAACCAGAAGAAAGAGAAAGAAAGGTCAAACTTCTTTCGTTTGGAACACGGTAGAATAGCAGGGGTCAAAGATTCAACCATTTCATAATAATTTTTACACAATTTTCTACTTCTACATTCTTATATTATACTATTACTTCTCTTTTTCCTTTTCTCTTTATTGTTAAAATATTATAAAAGTTGTCATAAAATAATTGTATAAATATCATTACTCTTTTAAATATTATTTTTAATGTTCAATGAGTCGTAATGCCACTCTAATAGGTGTCAATCAATATCATGTTATATTTTTAAATTTAATTTTGTTAAATAGTTCTACATCGAACAAATGATGACATGAACATGTGTTTATAAGTGGGGGACAATCTTCATTTTACAAGTCGATTTTGTGGGATTGTGATATGTCAAACCAAAATTTATAATAAATTTGACAATAAACTTTGTAAGTAGGGACAATCCTCACTTCACAAACCAATAAATTTAACCTTTATAAATGGATATAAATGAAGACAATTCTCACTTCACAAGCCGGTTTTGTGAAATTGTGTTACACCCAACCATAATTTCTAAGAAATTGAACTAAACTTTGAAAGTGGATGCGGTGGATATCACTTTTTATAAATTCATTTTCGGTCTTCTTGAACTTCTACGCGAGACTTTATTTTTATCAAATAATTCCTTGAAAGTTTTTTTTATTCATAAATATATTTATAAATTCATTTTCCTTTGTAAGTGGATTGTGGTGGTTGTCATTTTTTATAAATTCATTTTTGATCTTGTCGATTTTCTACGCGAGACTCTATTTTTATCAAATAATACTTTAAAATAATTCATTGAAAGTTTTTTTGTCAAAAAAATAATAATTCATTGAAAGTTTTATAATTCGTAAATTTTATATAGTTTCTACAAAATTTTTATAATAAATTATTACTTTCATAGATGTTTCATATTTTGCTCATGTCTTTAAAAAAATTCAATGAAATTTCAATCTTAATATCTCATGTTTTACAATTGCGGAAGAAACTATTCCGAAATAAAACGTGGATGAGGAATGTCCTAACATATAAGCAAAATATGAGATTTTACAAATAAATGCAATAAGCATGTATGAAAGAGCCATCGACTATTTCTTACAATAAAAAAAGCTTCATTCAAATGTTGAAATAATGAAAATACAATCAATTTTTTTTGAAGAAAATAGTACATTCCGAATTGACTATAAGCGGGGACATTCCTCATCCACATTTTGAAAATCAAATACCTAATATCAATATAGAGAGAAATTTTAGAAGCTAGAAGTTCATTAACAAACCAAACTCTTAATTCTAACAAACAAACTAAATTCTTCCACATATGAAAATTAGTCGGGAATAATAAAAGATCCATGGTATTTGATGGCATTTATTCTCAAAAAAAATTGTTGTTGGTATTCATCCATTTTGACTATAGGTGATCTTTGAAATGATCAATTAAACTAAATGTTGATAAGTATTTTAATTTTCTAAGGCCGAGAAAATCTTGAATATGGTAATAACTACGATAAACCTTTTTTCAGAATATAGTATAGTGATATAATGATCTACTCTCAGATATATCATCAAACACAGATTACAAACTTGAAGCAAATTGAAAATAACAATAACACGTAATGCCGTAAACAAAGAAAAAGAAGCGAAACATAAAATCCATAAAACAACACAATTATTAAATCTCAAACCAAAAAGTGATAGAGTGATAAAAACATCAAGTTTCTATCCCAAGTGCTACGCCAAGTGCTACCCAAGTTTCTATGGTTGTCTTTTAGAGCACACATATTCATGTCACCCATATAGGTGGTATAAATGGCTCTCATATAATACTTTATATTACTTCACACTTTCCAATTATTTAAACCACTCAACTGCATTTTCTAAATATTCATACCACTCTTCCAAAACTCTAAAATGGGTCCAACTAATTTTACAATATACTTCAATTTTGTATTTTAAACTAATAAAATATTGATAAAAGGTGAAAAAGGAAGAGAATGGCACCGTAGTAAACAATTGCCACCACCACAATATCAATTAGCAGTGTCCAAGCAGTCTCCAAAGTGACACAAGGTGTACATGCTGGCAAAGACAGCTCGGATAATTATGCTCTTAGAAGGACCCTTGGAGCCATTAACTTGCAGGTCATGCTAATTTGTGCTCTTAGATCATCTACAATAGGGGTCCTTTCCCTATTTAACACCATGTTAAATAGACACCTCCATTGTGATATCAATGAATATTATGCTTATAAATATGTGTGTCTTTATAGGCACCCTCTCTCTCCTATTACTCATGGGTCTCATATGTACAATTAATTCTATTTTTTCTCTATATTCAATTATTGTATTATTTTAATATTAAAAAATGAATTATATAATAGTTGCAAATAATAGTTCCAAATAATAGTTTCTTGAATTATTAATAAAAATAAAAAATGTTCGCTTTTTTTTATAATTTATAATTAAATTACTTCAGTATTTTAAAATTATATAATTATGAATGAATATATAAATTATTGTTAAAATTTAAAGATATAGAGTTATTGTTGGAACCTAATTCATAATTATTTTGAGGTGTTGGGTTGGAGAGATTATGTGCTTATTCAATATTAATTATAAAACGAATGATGTGTACAGTCGGGATCCGTTTAAACACTCAAATAAGGTGCTAAATTGTGGATAGTCTCAGGGCACAACACATGTTAAGAAATCTAGTAGTTTAAAAACATGGCTATTAAAATTTATTATCTAAGTGATGTACTTTCTTTCTTTATTATCTAAGTGATTAGATGACATTTATGTTTTTAACGCACAAGTTGAAGAAACGTGGTCTGTCTTTCTTTCTTCACCAATTATAAATAGTCATACTTAGATTGTCTTCATTCAAGCGTTTCACTCCATCCAAAGAGTAGTATCCCAAATCACAATTCAAAGCTATTTTAAGGTAAGAAGTATCTCATTTTTCAATTGATATATATTTGTTCAATTTTCCGTTGTGTATACAGTTGTTACAAATGAATTGATCTTTGGGGTTGAATATAAAATTGCACAAATAGTTAACTATTTATCCTCTTTCCAGAATGTGTTTAAAACATCTATGTTCGCATAATCTTTCTTGGTGGTGTTAAAATGCGTTGTATTTTAGTATTTAAAAATATCTCTCATGTTACTTAACAAAGATTTCAACTTATTAAAAATTTCCATTGAAAAAAAAGAAGATACTTGTATAGGTCTCTCTCTAACTAATAGATGTAATGCATGTTAAATACACACAAGGATTGTTCGGTTAAATATGTGTCTCAATGGAATCTAATTTATTCAAAAAGAGATAATAATTATTTAATTTCAGTATGAAAGAGTTTGATTTAGCTAGATACAATGGTATTTTTACTCACCTCTTCAATTATTTTGATAGATTAATCAATTAATTTTACTCTGTTAATTTTTTTTAACAAAATTTGACTCTGTTAATGATTATAGTATGTTATTTTTTTAAAAGATAAATTATCCCAAGTAACAGTAGAGAATTAAAACTAAGACCTTAGGGTCTGTTTGATGGTCAGGATAGGATAGAGGCAAGATATGATATAAAACTGGATAGAGATAGGATATGATAAGGACATGATAAAGTTTAATCCTATCATGTGTTTGATGCGCACATGATAATAAACATGATATCATTATAACTAAATGAAAAAATTGGTCTCATAATTAATTAAATATTATAAAAATGACATGTTATTAATTATAATAGAAAATACATGCTATTATTTTAAAAATGACAATATTTTAAAAATGGTAGAATATCAAGATAATAAATAAGGAATGATCTTCTAATCCCATTAGGATAATTCTAACCCAGCCTATACTCAGGATATGATAGGAAAATGGTTTATTTTATCCTATCTCAATGGTGCATCAAACATGCGATTTAAGCAGGATATGATTAATGTATCATATCATGTCTCCCTATCCTCGGACCATAAAATGGACTCTTAAAGAATTATACTCCAATGTTTTAAGCTAAGACAATCAGGACAATCCAAGTTGATTAGATATTAAACTCTTTAAAATAATAAGTCAAACATATGTTTTGCTCAAAAAAAAAAATTAAAAAAAATGTATAGATTAGATATTTCACATTGTTGTGTGTTTTTTTTTTTTGTATCCATCAAAGATAAATATTTAGTCTATGTTTATTTTTATATTTATCGGTGATAAAAATTTGTCCATATATTTTAATTTTTATACTTTTTTAGTGACAATTATTTTTCCAGTATTTTTATATATGAATGAGAAATATCTGTCCCTTGTTTTTTTTATATATATTACCAATAAATATCTATCCAATATTTTTTTTAGAGATTTTTAATTATATTTATTAGTAACTACTATTTGCGTCATATTTGTTTAAGTATTAATGATAATTATTTGACTCATATTTTTGTTGATTCATTTACATTGAAAAATATGGATGCAGATTTAGTGCCGTAAAAAAACAACACAATTTTTATTTTAGCCATTAGATGAATTTGACAAAATTACAATAGTACCATCTAATTAAGATCTAATAGCTATAAATCAAAACTGTGTTGTTTCACTACGGCAGAGAATCCCAGTCCGAAAAATATATAGTCCAAGTGAAGGAATTGATGTCTTGAAATCTTAATACAAAAAGTACACGAATATTTACTCATTTAATATAACAATGTCATGAAACTAATTTTTAATTAAAGTTAAATATAATCTTCACTGTCATACAAGTGCAACTCAATTGGTAATTGCAAGATCGTTGAAATGTAGAGATTGCAGTTCGAACTCAAAATTTTTAATTTTTACTTTTAAACGTATGATTCTAATCACTAACCTACTTGACAAAATAAATATTATCTGACTAAATATAAAACAATTAATAACGATACCGATGTGATTAATTGATAGCATATTGTCCCACTATGATTCAAACTTGATTTCTAATTGTGTAATGTTTAATTGATTAATAAAGGGATATTTGTATTTGGGTTAATAGTGCTTTACCCCCGGTAATATAGGGTACTTTTGGTTTTTCCCCTTATAAAATATTTTTTTTAGATTCCGTCCTTGTAAAATAAAGACTCTTCAGGATTGCCCCCTGACCCCTGTGAATAAGCAGAATCTCTTACGTGGCGCTGAGGTGGATATTTATTTTTCATTATTTTTTTTATTGGCCACATGTATAATTCATTTAACACCTCATATTTAATTTAAAATAAAAGAAAAAAACACAAAAATTAATTTAAATATCTGAAAATTAATTTTCAAAAATTTTAAAAAATTGAAAAAATTAATTTTCAGATTTTTTTTCTCAAAAAAATAAAAAAATATGGAACTTAATTTTCAAAATAAAAAAATTAGAAATTATATTTCGTAAATTAGAAAAACAGATTTGAAATTAAAAAAAAGTTCAGATTTCTTTTCAATATAAAAAGTCTAAAAAGCTTTTCCAGAATTTTTTCAAAAAAACTTTTTTAAAATAATTTTTTTTCCAGAATATTTAATTTTTTTTTTACCAGAATATTTAATTTTTTTACAAAAATAAAAATATTTTTATTTTTTTATAATAATAGAAATTTATCTTATTTTGCTGATTTTTTTCTTAGAAAAAGTAAACAAAATTTTTTTATTTAAAATAAAAATAATTGAACTTATTTTAATTTCAAATTTATTTTTCTAATTTAAGAAATATATTTTCCAATTTTTTTTTTGATGATTAAGTTCCAGAGTTTTTTATTATATTAGAAAATATAATCTGATTTTTTTTTCAAAAATTAATTCAGATTTTTTAATCATAAATGACGTGTAATATGTTTTTTACTCGTGTCATCTAAAAAATTGTTGAAAAACAAAAAGAAATATCCACGTAGGAGATTCTGCTGAGTCATAGGGGTCACGGGCAATCCTGGAGAATCTTTATTTTACAGGGGACAAAACCAAAAGTGCTATATATTGCGGGGGGTAAGACACTATTAACCCTTTGTATTTTGTTGGTTCAATGATTTTGATTTAACTATCGAGCAAGGTTTTAAATAATGGTCGCGGTCAAGGCCGCAACCACGTATAGGATTTCAGGATTTCGGCTGTTACGAATTACGGTTGTCGCGGCGTGAATTAATCTAAACATTGCACAACTCTTAAAATAATGATAGTAACATAAATAACTTAAACTAGAGATAGATTTGAGGTTCTAAACTAGATAATGAGATAACATTATGTAATTTATGATCAAATGTGTGTACGAAAAATATGATTTTCATCTATCTCAATTAAAAAATATCCGGATTTTGTTTCTATTATTATGAACTACATTTTTGCGGTCGTAACAGTGTTTCGTCATGGCTGCAATGACTTTTCGTCATGATTTTTGTTCTACTTTGTATAAATGGTGAAAAACGGTAACATCGATTACCTATACTTTTTTGTCGCTACCTTTTCCTCTGTAACATGTCGTCTTTTAAAACCTTGACTATCGAGCAGTAGGCGGGTGGCTGGCACAAATCCCAGACGTCAAGTTAACAACTAGTACCCCAATAAAATATAATATCACTTTTCATTTCTACATCACCTTATCATATATAGTTATATACCATAGGATAAGATGTTATATAACTTCACTTGAATCATTTTCCAGTTGCTAACATAGTTTATGAAATTCAAATATTATCAAGTTAAGAAAGAGGATTCATCACTTGAAGAAAAATGTCTAACTTGGGAACCTCATTATTGGTGCCTTATGTCCAAGAGCTCGCAAAGCAGCCCAACATAGAAGTTCCAGAACAATATCTTCAACCAAATCAAGACCCTATTGATGTATCAAATACAACTTCCTCACAACAAGTTCCAGTCATTGACCTGAGTAAATTGTTGTGTGAAGATGCAACTGAGCTAGAGAACCTGGATCAAGCATGTAAAGAATGGGGGTTCTTTCAGGTTTGAACTAAAGTTATCTTTGGTTATGTTTTGAATTTTGTTTTTTGGGATTATAATGCTACCTATGGTTAATTAAGTTATTTGTTTGTGATTTGGTTCTTTGTTTCATTTTTCACAAAAACTATTTTCTTAAAATAAAAAGTAAAAATCATGCAAGTTTTTGTAGTAAAAAATCATGCAAGTTTTTGATTGAAAAAGACTGCGGTGTCATTAGATATGCAGGGTTGCGAGCTCGAACCTTCAATTCCCCAATTCACTGCATTTAGTGTGTGAATCTCGTTGTTAGGCTCTTTAGAACAGAAACAAAAATCATGCAAGGTTCAAATCCATTGATCGCATAGTTGTGACTAATAATTAAAATTAAATATGGTAAACCTAGTTAAATGCTTCCACATGTCTAGCTTAAATTTCAATATAGGATAAATTTTTTTTAAAGTTTTCTCAGTAATTTTCTACAACTGCCTACAAATTAATTCAGCAGTAACATACAGTCCAGTGTGACACATTCAATGTCAGCTAGGGAAATTTTTGGGGTTAATGCAGTTCACCATTGTATTTAGAAATAGAACAGACAATTATTAAAGTAATTAAGAGTATCTTTAGTTCTTAACAACCCAATATATAGTTAATATACTCCAATTCTATTAACTTTGTAAGATTTATAAAATTGAAAATGATTACAGCTGATTAATCATGGAGTCAATCTTTCATTGATGGAAAATGTGAAGATAGGTGTTCAAGAGTTCTTAAGTCTTCCGGCAGAAGAGAAGAAGATACTTCGGCAAACTCCAGATGATATGCAGGGGTTTGGTCAATTGTTTGTTGTATCCGAGAATCAAAAGTTAGAATGGGCGGATTTATTTTACACTACAACTCTTCCTTCCTATGCAAGGAATACTCGCTTATTTCCAAATATTCCTCAACCATTCAGGTTTTATTTCTTTTTCTAACTTCGTATGTGTTTGTTGGCCGCAATTTTATCAATTGCAGATCACGAAACATAGTTGTTTGTTCAAATTTCGTAATATAACAGAGCTATAATGCTGCTATAGCCGTTATTTGAAAATATTTTGCACTAAATACAGTATCGCATAACAAAAGCAATTTGTTCAAATTCCACTACGAGACACTGCTATAGCACCACTATTACTCTAAGCATTGTTTAACAATATTGGTTAACCACTTATTTCCCTCTAATAAACTACAATAAATATCCCTCTCTCACTTGAGTGATTATAATTATACTACCCTAACCAACATTGTTTCATATTGCAGAGATAATTTAGAGACCTATTGTTTAGAATTGCAAAATGTTTGCATCACAATCATAAAACATATGGCAAAAGCTCTTAAAGTTGAACCAAATGAAATACTCGAGTTATTTGAAGACGGAGGTCAAGAAATGAGGATGAATTACTATCCGCCTTGTCCCCAACCAGAAAATGTCATTGGACTCAATCCTCATTCCGATGCGGGTGCCTTAACCATCCTTCTACAAGCCAATGACATTGAAGGTCTCCAAATCAGAAAAGATGGACAGTGGATTTCTGTTAAACCACTCACCAATGCTTTTGTCATAAACGTTGGAGACATTTTGGAGGTAATCGAAAGAAAATTAGCCATATATCTTCCTATTACTTTACCATTTTAAGTGTTTTTATGAGTGTGTAAGAATAAAAATAAAATGTGAGCACAGGTAGCAAATAGAACTAACTATGAACAAATTTTACATTGAATTATAAAAATTACTAGTCAGTCACACACACCTTGGTTATAGGATCAAGATTAGATGGTCAAAATTTTAAAGCAAATTTTGATTTTGTTTTTAAATCTAAAATATTGAGCTTGAAATCTAGATCGTCTGATCTTGATCGTAAAATCGAGATGTGTGTGCCTGTCTGATCTTGGCAAAGTTAACACCTTTATTTGAATCAATAACAAGTCAATTACTACTTAAGTGTCTCAAAGGACACATCAAAAATTTGTACTCAATTTTTTAAATTACAACTTACAAAATTATGTTGAAATTGAAAATTATTCATCACTTTAGTCTCTTCGAGATAATTCGAAAGACAAAATTGATTGATCCAAAGGATCTAAGGTGATCGATGATATTCAATTTTAGGAATAATTTTGTTATTTCATTCATTTAAGAGACCAAATTGTCTGATGTAATTTCACATACAAGAATGATATGTACTAACCATACATATCAAAATAACAATAAACTACAAAGCTTAAGAGTTATTAGGACCTCATGTTAAATGGTTTTACAGATACTGACCAACGGAATTTATCGGAGTATCGAACATCGAGCAACAGTTAACTCGGAAAAAGAGAGGATTTCCGTAGCAGCATTTCACAGACCTCAAATAAGCAAAGTTATAGGTCCAACACCAACACTTGTTACACCTGAAAAGCCTGCATTGTTCAAAAAACTTACTGTGGAAGATTACTACAAAGCATTCTTTTCACGCAAGCTACAAGGAAAATCATGCCTTGATCTTATGAGAATCCAAAATGAGAATGGTATGTGATGAAAGTATACCATAGGACTATAATTCAATAATGTGGTTGCGAAGGTATAGAATTCAATAAATATGATAGCAATTGAAATTTGTATTCACAAAAAATATAGATAATATGTGCCTTAGACGAGTTCCCCAACTATTGGCAACAAATAATTGTATGTGTGATGTTATATAAATATTTGTTTATAAATAGTTTATAATTTTTTTTCCTTATATATGTTTCATATATCATATTTATTTTAATAAATGACAATAAGAAATCATCATTAGAGCTTTAAGATCTGAAGTTAAGAATTATATCAAAAATAGGATATGAGAAAGAACAAGAATAGAGATACTCTTATGCGTAGTTTTCACACGATAAGATAAAACCAGACATAAACAATAGAAGAGGATATATAGTTTGATAATGAGAGATCATACTAATTTATATCTCATGCGAATTCAACACACAGCACATACACTTCTGTAAAAAAATAACACACAACACATACACTTGTGGAGATGAAAATTATGCGGATAGATAAGGATTCCATTCTTAAAATCATTTTATCAATCTCCTTACGGATAATATAAAACCCAATGGCCCAAAAAGTGAAGATACAATATGATAAAAACTATTATTTATTTTTTTTAACAGACAAAAATGAGATATATTACCTCAAAGGGAGAGCTCTACTCTCTAGCACAAGGCGTGCAAAGAAGAGCAAAACAATATACAACAAAGTATCCTAAATATATACAAAAAAGACAGTTAACCAATGCCTAAGCAGACAAGAGGTTGCTGCCACCACATATGGTAACCAAAAGAAAAATATACATATTTAGCTTTTAGCAACTGTATAGAAGTAATTTTGATTTTTTCTAGAAGCTACATAATTGTTTTAGCATTGTTAGAGAACAACCTATGATTCCTTTCGTTCCATATCACCCAAACACTGCAATGCCAAATAAACTGCAAGAATGATCGGCGGGGTTTAAAGCCTCCCAAAGAGTAAGCGAAATGAATAAAATGATCCATTATATGTTGGGGATCCAGTGAATACACACCAATCCAAGTTTTGATATGTTGCAATAGCTCACCGAAAGTGGGACAATGAACTAAGAGATGGTCTACTGATTCATTGTAACCACATCCGGTCACACACAATTGAGAATCAAACGGAATGATGCTGCGACAAACTAAATTATCCTTTGTAAGCTATCTATTGTGAAATCATCAAATGGGACATTTATTATGTGTGTGTGTGTGTTTTTTTTCAATTGCTGATGTTTGCACATATTTTGGTTTGTGCAAAATGAAAGCATTGATCAGTGAAATACGACATAAATTTCACTCGAGTTACTGATGACGGAGGGCCTGTGGTCGGAGTATTGGGAGTCGGGTTTCTAGATGGTTCATTTTTGTTTTGATATTAGGTTATGTGTTTAAACCTTTTGGGCATATTTGATGGTCAGGATAGGATAAAGGCAGGATATGATATAAAGCTGGATAGAGATAGGATATGATAAGGACATGATAAACATTAATCCTATCATGCGTTTGATGCGCATATGATAACAAACAGGATATCATTATAATTAAATGAAAAAATTGCTCTCATCATTAATTAAATATTGTAAAAATGGCATGTTATTAATTATAATAGAAAATACATGCTATCATTATTTTAAAAATGACAATATTTTTAAAAATGGTAGAATATCAAGATAATAAATAAGGAATGATCTTCTAATCCCATCAGGATAATTTCTAACCCAGCTTATACTCAGGATAGAAATTACAAAGGAAAGTCAGGATAGGATAGGAAAATGGTTTATTTTATCCTATCCCTTTGGTGCATCAAACATGAGATTTCAGCAGGATATGATTAATGTATCATATCCTGTCTCCGTATCCTGACCATCAAACAGACCCTAAATGTGTTAAAGCAAGATAGCTATTGTCCCTGGTCTATTTAAGACTGACTCTAACAAGTTTCAGGTTTGATAGGAGTGGGCCAAAAAATCCAATTTAAATATGGGCTCAATTCTTACTATTTAAGACTAAGATTTCTGCTCTTCCCCCAACACATTTTGCTCGCGCCCTGCAGCCATGCCAAAAATGCCCCTGCGCTAGTTAACTAGAGCAAGTGTAAAATAATGCGCATGTTAAGTTACGTGGCGTGAGTTAAGTGGCGCATAGTGGCTACTTTTTTTCAAAAATTTATTTACTAATTTCAAATTATTTTATTTACTTTATTCTAAATTATTTTATTTACTTTATTCTAAATTATTTGTTCACTTTATTCTAAATTATTTATTTTCTAAATTATTTGTTCACTTTATTCTAAATTATTTATTTGCTATATTCTAATTTATTTATGCACTTAAAGGAAATTCGAAATTAGAAAATAAATTCTAATTTATTTATGCACTTAAAGTAAATTCGAAATTAGAAAATAAATTCGATTTTATTCTAATTCAATATTTATTCTAATTTATTTATTCATCTACTAACAATATATAAAAAACTCATGACTATTTTCAAACTCATGACTATATTGAATCATGAGTTTTTAAATTTTTATCATATCGACTTTCTCATATACGTATATAAAAATTTGTATACGTAGATATAAGTACATAAAATCTGCAACGGTGTGGTGCAAACATTGAACAGACTTTTTCATCTAAAATAAAACGTTAGTTAATAGAAACTCTACATTAATATTGGTTTTGAAAATAGTCACGATTTTTTAAAATTTTATCATATCAACTTTCCACATATCTACATAAAAAAAATTTGTCGCATATATGAGCAAATAAAATTCATAACTGGTGTGACTCAACTATTTAACAAGATTTTGTACATATAAGAGATAAAAAAATATTTAATATAAACATTACATTAATACTGATAATTTTCATTTAATATCTATAAACATTCTACAATATTAACAATTTAATTATTTTTTATATAACTATCGCAATGTTAAGTCTTTTACTAGTTAAATACAAAATTAGAAAATAAATTCGATTTTATTTATTCAATATTTATTTATTCAATAATAATCATAAACATAAAATAAATGCAAACGTAAATACAAGTAAAAAACAAAATTAATAAATATAACTCTCGTTTTATTAATATCATTCAAACATTACAATAATTTATTTGAATTCACTAATCTACTTATTATTGTTTTACCTTCTTTGGATAAAAAGTTATTTTTACCCTCTTCGGTATATAACAATAGCTCTTGGGGAAAATAGTGATTAGTCATGTTGGAAAAAAAGACATCAAGATCCCTTGAGATTAATTTAAATTTGGTTCCTTTTATACCCCCATGATGATTCTTTTTACCCATGGTAAAAAAAAAATGGGAGTAAAAGGAAGCAAACCTAATTTTACCTCAAGGGATGATGTCTTTTTTCCTAACTCGACCGACCACTATTTCCCCAAGAGCTACTACTATATACCTAAAGGAGTATAAAGAGCCCAGAGACTATAGAAGCAAAAAAAAAGAAGAGAAAGAGAGGGAGAGAGTGAAGAGGGGGTGAAAGTGATATGGTGTGAGGAATTAGGGAAGTATGGAGGGGTATTTATAGGTGGGAAT
>Ga0315914_1003520_pt1 | contig 23761 bp, 8 predicted proteins | sample MpolenodulesMG_FD_203920 | JGI IMG/M metagenome (GOLD analysis project Ga0315914, IMG submission 203920) | Medicago polymorpha root nodule microbial communities from Los Angeles, California, United States - elongated nodules | ecosystem: Host-associated > Plants > Roots > Nodule | place: USA... | reverse complement strand
AAGATCATTTCCATGTCTCATGCTTCCACTTTTTTGCATTGAGATTGTTAATTATGTGGCTGAAGTCTTTCTTATGCACTTGCAAGTGGATCCCTTATTCTTGATCCATGACAATAAGGTTAATTTTCAGATTTTCACTATGACTGGTGCATCTTCCCATTGAATTGAATTATCTTGGTGTTTTGAGAACTATGATATAGTAATGTTATTTTTTTTATTCATTGTTTAATTCTGAGGATTACAATTACGAAAATGAGATATCCCATCTAATGATTTAGAAACTAATCAACTTTTTTAAAATACAGAGTGTGATATATGATCCGAGCTGCAACATATATTTGGTTGAGCTCGTTGATGCTAACTCTGATTCACCTTTTAATTGGCATTGTTTGTTTTTTTCTTCTTTGAAGCCTATGATGCATTTCTTGAATTAATGACTTAATGTGACAGTCCATGTCTCTGGTAGTCTGCGGAGGAGGATTGGTCCTCTTGCAGGCTGTGTGATAATTGGGTTTTCCTGTGGGTGTGTGCAATTTGGGGTTTTGTCTTTTAGAGGGTATTTATTTTCCAGCACTTTTGTGGCCTTTGTGAGCTTGTATTTTGCTTGTGGTCTTTGTTCTTTCTGTTCATCTTTAGCACCTCATGCTAAAGAATGGCTAATAATATTATGCTTTCTCAAAACAAAACAAAAATGTGACCGTCTGTCGTGTTCTTTATTTTTTTTAGGACATACACTGATTGATGACTCAGTTCAGTATATATAATGCCTCCTCTGAATCTTCCAGAGACAATTAAGAAAGATTCTGAAAAGGTAGTGAGTAGTTACTTTTGTGTGATAGATTAACTACACTCCGTTTTCTCAGTCTCAACAGAAATGTGTATTGTATAACTAATCGTCTTGTTTTGTGTATTGCTTAGGATTCTGTGTTCAAACATGGTTCTGACAAGGAGGTTGAACATGTTTGTCTTTTTATTCATTTTACTTTTCTCATTCATGTAACAAATTGGATGTTTGTATTATGAATTTAATTACTTTTCTATTGTTTCTTAAATAACTGCAGGAGAGGTATGAATTTGTTAAGATCATTCACCGTGAACTTGAGTTACTGCAATTGAAATCCAATCTAGGATGTACTCAGTACTAGTATCTAAGATGCTATGACATAATAGATTGAAGATAGCCACTCGTTTTTTTCATAATGTGATTGTCATCATGTATATGCTAATAAATAAGAACTCCAAGAATGTGTTAAGTTGCATAATTTCCAAACAAAGTGCACAATGTTGCTTTAAGTATCGTGTTCATGGCATGACAACTTGGTGTGCAATGAAGTTATTGCAGAAAGTGTATAATAGCAGTGTCTGTGGTTCTAAATGTGTTTTTATCTCTCTTTACATCAAAAAGATTCTTTATGAATGATGTTCCTAATTACTATCTAATTGTGATGTTTATATCTTGTGAATGTCAAATACATTTTGTTATGAAAACTTGACTGCTTGTGATGATTGTTAAAGTATCCATTTCAAGGATAAGTTATTACTCAACTATTGTTCAGATATACTCCTAAAACACATTAACACTAATGGTTAAACGCGATAAGACACCAATTCTCATGTAAATCATGACACTCAGTATAAGAAAGTTGTCCGGTTTCTTTTAAAATTAAATTGACCTATTCAGACAGAAATTTGATAGTAAAAAAAAATGTCAATATAAATCATTATATTAAGAACGCAAGAAACTAGGTGGAAAAGTTCAGATAACATTGTTTTTGCCACTTTGAAGCACACATCATTTTTAAGTTTTATGAATTCCTTTATAGAAAATTCAAGGCTTAATTTGACTTTTGGTCCCCTAAGTAATTTCTTGTTTTTCATTTTAGTTTCATAACTCGTAAAATCAACGTTTTGGTCCCTCTTGTTTTGCTCCGTTAGTCAATTTGGTCCCTAACCGTTAACTTTAACCTCAAATGTCTATGGTGGACCAACCTTAAAGCGATCCACCATAGATCATATTAATTATTTTAATTTAAACCATTTGATTAGTTATTTTTAAAAGAGGATCATTTGATTACGCAAATCTATTTTATTTAACGGTGCACCATCAACACCTAATTTTTTTTAACTTTTCCCCATCTTCTTCCATACACCTCCTCCTCCTCTTCTTCTTCTTCATCAACAACTTCAAACATTCATAAAAAAAAACTCTTTTTTTATCGAACATAAAATTTTGGACATAGAATTTAGGGAAGAAAAAATCAACACCTTACAAATGAATGAATCAAATAATTAGCACTTAAATCAGTGCTATTGTATAAACTGAAGAATTAACCAAACTTGTAAAGACAATGACCAATCCTTCAAATCTTCTTCATTCTTAACCATACCACTTCTCATAGCACCATCACTTGACCTTCATGGTAAGAATAACATTTCAAAAAAAAAAAACGCAAGTATCTAAACAACCCACTCCAATAAAAATATTAAAATAGTTAAACCACCACGTAGTTTCACTATAACAGAACCATCTTCTTCCCTCACATATGATTTCAACTCAAGTGTTTCAAAAAACTCATATTAACCCAGAAACACAATTAAATCCAAACAATCATCATTAATAACTATTCTCTTAAGCTTAATCTCTTCCAAACACGGAAACGCAACCACCAAAGATCTCGCCTTCGGAAACTGTTTTATCACCATCGCCGGTGAGATACCGTAACAGTTCCCGTCGAAGACTCTCCGGCTACACCAGCGTTGAGAGAGAGAGGATAAGGAGTTAGATATGATTATGGGTATTTGTGATGGTATTGATAAGTATTGCTGGCTATTAGGGTATTTATGGAGGAAAAAAAAGGGTATTGATTTGGGGAGAAAAGAGAATGATGATGCAGGAAGGGAGACGAGAGAAGAGAAAAGAGAATGTGGTGTTGTTGTGTTGTCGTTAGGAAGGAAAAGAAAAATCTGGAAAAAGGTTGATGAAGATTTGACGAAGAAGAAGAGAGAAGATAAATTAGGTGCTGACGGTTCACCATTAAATACAATGGATATGCAATCAAATAGTTAAAATCAAATCAAAAATTATAGACAATATAAAACTAATGGAGGGGACCAAATTGACTAACGGAGCAAAACAAGAGGGACTAAAACGTTAATTTTACGAGTTATGGGACCAAAATAAAAACAAGAAATTACTTAGGGGACCGAAAGTCCATTAAGCCAAAATTCAATCCAAAAAAAATTAACACATTAATATATAAGTTTAGATCCTTGCGGCTGCAAAGGATTAGACATCCTCCGATGCTACGGTTCTCGCTCCTCTTCCATTCGTTCGAGAGCTTCGCTCCTCTCACATCATCTATTTATTAGAAATTAGCCACCACACATTAGTTAACGTTGTGCCATCATCTACCAAATAATAAAACTAAGTAGTTAACTTGCAATGTAAGTCACAACCGTAAACTAACTAAGATTAAGCTTTTTGCTCATGATGTAATAACAACATCCACCAATTATTTTAATTGAATTTTCCTTTGGATATCTAGACTATTTCGTGAACACATGTTTTTCATTTGGATAGTAAAAATATTTGTCAATAAAACTAGTGGTAACGTGATATGCAAACGGAATGGAAGTAATATAATTGTGCATCAGCCAACATTGCCAAAAGTGATAACCTGGTGCAAAATGTGACAATGTACGAAATTACTTAACTTCAATTATCTACTAAGCAAACAATAATAAGCAACATTGCACATACAAGCACAATTTTTCATTGGTCAACTACAACCAGTGAAAAAAATAGCAATACATCATCCTTTTTCCTTGTGAATTTGGTAAATTTGAATGAATTGGTTCAGGATGGAATGACCAATGTTTTTTAATTTGCTTGAGGTTTTTTTTTTTTTTTGACTCGGTGTAATGAGGTTCTTATGACTATGTAGGTATTATCTGAAAGATGTGTTTTCAGCTATGTATCAACATCAAACTTCGTCAAAAAATAATTCTACATCAAACTCAAAAGGTTAACTTTGAAGTCTCTTTAACCTCGTCGACTACACCTCCCTCCCTTCTTCCACTTGCCACCACCTCCGTTGCTTCTTGGCGGCACGCAGCGAGTATTCAAAGGAGCGGCTGCGCCACGTATGGATATCGGGGCTCATGGACCCTGACAATTATGTACCCGGTATTGAGAAAGATGTTATACAAGGGTCAGGTCGAATTGATGCACCAGGTTAAGAGTTTTATGAAGAATGAGGCTGAAGATATCCATGCGATTGCCGAAAGCAACAGAAAAAGGTTGTGCCTGAAGGAGAGGTTTAAACATAATGTTATCCGTGCAGGCATCACTTCCTTCAACTGGAAGAAAGACTACAAGGTAATAAAATACTTGACACTGAGATTTATCCGCCTTCAGCCGCCGTCGATTCAATTAAATATTGCTTTATTTAATAAACGTTTTTCCTTGCAGATTAAAGTAATTGACACACCTGGTCGTGTGTTGAGACTGCTTTACACACCTTTGACAGCGGTGCCATTCATGTTCTTTGTAGTCTTGATGGGGTGCAAAGCCACTCCAATACTGTTGACCAGAAAATGATAAAATATAAACTTCCAAGACTTATATTTTATCAACAACCTTGGCCACAAGGGAGCATATCCGTGGGAAGTTTTAAATCAGGCAAGATCTAAGCTTTATCATCGTAGTGCTGCAATTCAAGTTCCAATAGGCTTGGAAGATGATTTTAAGGGACTTGTTGATCTCGTGCAATTGAAGGCCTACTATTTTCATGGTAATTCAAACAGGTCTCTTTTCTGAAACTTATGAACTTCCTCCAGATATGGAAGCCTTGGTGTCAGAAAAAAGGCGTGAACCCGTAGACACTAATTGATTATCAATGAGAGAGATGTCAACTTGGTAGTTAGAATCTCGACTTTAATATGAAAAAATCTTACGATTCTGAGATTATACTTGCCCTTAACGATTATAGGTATACGCAAAATCTTATTTTGGTGGAATCTTGTATAATCTATTTTTCTTTGAAACGATTCTTCGATTATGGTCGTGGTGGTGGAACTAAAGAAGGCAACTTTAGTTGTTGTTTTGTTTGAGACTTGTGAGTTTATTTAATGTTTCAATTAGACAATTATTTCAAGTGTTATGCTGCTATTATGCAAGTGTTTTTAATTGCGTACGTATTATGCTACTATGTGAGCTATGATTATGAACCGGGTAAGCTTCTTTTATATATGGATTTATTCATGTTTGTATGTATGCATGTATGATCATGGTTGGAAATTGTGGTTGCAGTTATGTTGCGACGTGAGCAAATGCAGTTGGTATGGCCACAGTTGCCGTTGTAGAGACAATTAAAGCCTTTGCACTGCCGCCACAACTGCAATTGCAGACCGTGATTTAGAACTATGTGTATGATCATGTAATGTGACGATAATAATACTAATGTAATGACATGATATTGGCACCAACTATGTATATTTTCTTTGCCTCTGCACTACCTGTTATTGCCTTCGGCGCGCAACTCAGTAGGGACACAGGTTGATTCATGATCTTCTTCGTTCTTTCTTGAGCATAACTCTTTGGCATTAAGATTGAACAATTTCTTGTTTGTATTTTGTAGATGGAAGCTTAAGCACCGTGGAAACACCGGCTTCTACAGCCATTTGTGGAATCATACACTCCACTTTTGGTGGGCAACCTCTCCAAATACTAGGAGTGGCAGAACCCACTATCCTTATGTACACTTATTTGTACAATTATGCCAAAAATAAGGAAGGTTTGGGAAGAGAACTCTTTTTGGCTTGGGTAGGATGGTAAGCATAACATTTCCTAAATAACCCAACTTAATTAAGTGCTTATTGTCAGGACTTAATGATATTGTATAGATTAATTGGATGAGACATTGGAAGCTAATAGGTACAATAGTCCTCTCATTATTTTTTGTACATAGAAACGTTCATAAGTGGAAGATGAATGTATAATTGAAACACTTAAAGTATATAATCGATCAAGACAATGCATTAGATAAATATCTAATGAAATCTTATCTCAGCACAACTTTTTAATATGTTAAGTTTCATGATTTTTAGCTCATTTACCTTACAAACAACTGTTCAAACCCTATTTTAGAATACTAAAATATTATTGAATTGTTCAAATATTATCAAGTTTATATGGATACGATAACTCAAAATGTTTTAATTCTAATTTGTGATACTCATTTCGGTCCTATTTATAAGAAGAAGTTATGTCAATAAAAGTTAATGTATCTGGACTGAATTTTGAACCAGATATATTAACTTTTGTTGACCCAATTTTTTCTTATAAATAGGACCGGAGGTAGTATTGAAAAAAAGTTAAATGTGTTTTTGTGGGGAAAAGGTTCTAATAATAGAGATATTAGGTTGATGGCATGGGAAAGGTTGACATGTAAAAAAGGTGGGGTAAGTTCTTGTAACTTTTAAGCTTTCAATAAGGCATGGTGGAAAAGCAAGATGTATTAAGGATGTCTTAAGAGAATTGTTAGCAACGATCTTTTTTTAACATTTACTTAAACATTCTCTTTTTTATTGAGTGAAATTAATGTGAATTCCACATTAAAAATATGATCCACATAAAATGGTAAGATACACATTTGTTTCATCCAATTAAAATTGGAATGTTTGAGTGAGTGTTAAAAAGAGAGTGTTTTAGCACTTATCATAAATATAATTTGGATATGAGTTTGCATCATCGGGTTGTTGTGTTAGAATAAGTGAAAGAGAATTTATTCCAGCCCGAACAAAGTTAAAAAAGATGTCGATTGTCGACAATTGAAGGGGACAAATTTGTTATTTAATAGCTATCTCATATGGTGTTTGCAAGTTTAGTTCAATGATTTCTACACCTAATAATAGCTAGTTTATCTTTACATTCTAACTTTGAGGTAAAATATTTCTTAAAAAAAAAAAACAAACTTTGAAGTAAAATTTGGAATTTGGATCCCCTCCCGTCAATCTTCTCCCGTGGTCTATCCTGCGGTAGTTACAACTGTTGGATCTATACATGGATGAGAGAGAAAAAGTAAAATAAAGTAATTAAATAGTTTCAACCATTGGATCACCGAATGAGAGATGGTAGCATAGACTTATACATGAGATGATCTTTGTCGTAAAATATGTTTGATGACAAACGAATATAGTTGCTCAGATTTTTGCGAGGACGACTATTTCTTAGGCTAGCGGTCAATGCACTGTTGAGTTTAAACTCCTTTTAACTATAATATGAGTTAATTTATTTATTAAAAAAGCTCATTGGCTGAAGAAAAAAAATTCGTGGCGACGGGATGTTCTATACTTTTTTGGTGGTGGTCGGGGTTCGAACCCCAAATCTTGCATATTTTATGCATTGTCCTTACCAACTGAGCTAAACCTACAAGGACGAGATGTTCTAAACTAAATAAAATCAAATGCAACCATGTTATTTTTTATTTTTTTGAAATAATGCAACCATGTTAATTGTGTCCTAATTTTGTCATGTTATTTGTTCAAAAACACAATTATTCTCTAACCTGCTATTAAGTCAGGTTGATTTTCTTGATGCCCAATTTTCTCATCCTATCCTATTAAACATAATTATTATTGCTTCTCCTTTTGATTAATAATATGATTTAAATTATTTTTTAAAAAAAATTATTCGCTCCCTCAAAAAAAAAAAATTCGTTAAAAATAAAATTCATGGTGACATGATTTTCTAAACTAAATAAAATCACATGCAACCATGTTAATTGTTGCCTAATTTTGTCATGTTATTTGTACAAAAAGGCAATTATTCTCTAACCTGCCACTAAGTCAGCTTGATTTTCTTGATACCCAATTTTATCATTCTATTAAACATAATTATTATTGCCGACCACAAAACAAAGAAACTAAAGGAAAAACGAAGAAATAAAGAACAGCCACCATATGTAGGCTAGAAAAAGGGACATTGAGATTAAAATAACTTTTGCATTCACATGGGTTGCCTAGGATAAGATATTTGATATGGATCTCTTTTTCATTTCCCAGCCTCATTATTTCTTTTATAATACAAAAAATTAGGGAAGACTCGTTTTCATGCAAGTTCAAACATTTTCTTTAAGAAAATGTTAACGAGTGTCTCTGGGACACTAAAATTAATATAAAAACTTTGTATTAGAAAGTGATGAAAAATGGAATAGTCAACTTTATGAAAGTAAAAAAATTGTTACTTTTTATGATGAAAAAAAAAATCTATTTTTACTTCCTTAACGAGTGACACCGATTAACATGACTCTTTTTTAAATAACGCAAGTTCAGGGATAACCATTAAACTAATTAAAAATTTACAATGGAATTTACAAATGATAGACGTGTCTAGTTATGAAACTTCGAACTTGAATTCGAGTTACAGCTGATGAGCAGAATGTCATACAAGGTATGGTAGAACCGTCAAATTAATGATACGTTTAATTACGAAACTTCAAACTTAAATTCGATGATGAACAAAATGTCATACAAAGTCGGATAAAACTGTCAAAAAAATGATACCTCTAATTATAAAACTTTAAACTTGAATTGAATGTCTAACCATCTTATATATACTGCAGTTGATTAATTTCCCAGCTCCATAAATTTTTGTTCACAAGATTGATGCATGATTCTTAAGACCCCACGAGGGCATACATTAATAAACCATGTAGATTTGGTATACAACATTTACCAATTTCAATTAATTGAGGGGTGATCTCGTCTTTATGACCCAGAGATCTTGGACCACCAATCCACCTTCATAGAAGATCCATGCGAACATGACCAAATTCAAAGCCATGTGTGTTTGGATCATGGTACAACCAGCCTAGCTAAAATCTTCATATACCTGTCTTTAATTTTAATTTTAAAATTATATTTTATTGAATCTGTTCATTATTCATATTGAAAAACGACAAACCCATTGTGAGATCACCGAAACAAAGTTTGAAGGGACAAAATAATTGTTTGCCCATGTATAAAATTGGCTAATGAAAACAAAACTAGACTGTGTCCACGAATTTTTTTATGTATTCTGAGAAGAAATAATTTAATATATTAGTATATTACATATAATATATATGGGTAACCGAAAAATTGTATCAATAGTTTGTTAATCACTCTGACAAATATACTTGTATTAATAGATAGCAAAACCCTAATAGATAAGCCTAAGTAAATGGTTCAAAATGTAATATATAACACTTGAAAGGAATATAAATTTCTTGCCACCGACAGTGTATGTTCTGGACTGAGAACATGTGGGATTTAATGAGTTTGTCTTAACCTTCCCCATAAAATCATTGCATGAAATTTTAAGCAACTCTAGTGCTGAATATTTCACATATTTTTTATACACATTATTGCCACTGCAAAATCTAAAAACCACGTCTTACTAAATAACACGTGTCCATATATTTACTTTGCTCAAGAAAATTCTTTGCTTTGAGATATGGAAACTTACATTGTTGGATCCAATTAACAATACTTTGCTTCTTAAAAAAAAATTGTTAGGAAAAAAATTGATTATCAGGGGGAGGCATTACTCGTTTCTTCAACTTTAGGATTGAATAAAATATACTACAGTTTTAATTTCGCAACTAAAATTAAGCTTTAGTTTTTTAGAATTTTAATTTCCCAGATTCTTTTATGAATTATTAGAAAAGGTTTACTTGTTTTGCATTTTTGGTGTAAAGATTTTTAAACAACCATCATAAATTATATTGGATATTCCCCTAAATAAAAATGCATTGTATATGAATATAAACAACCATCAAACCACTCACCATCTTGTTTCCTACACATTCCCTTATTGGGGTTAATTGGATTCGAGACATTAAACATTAAATATGATCATCTTTTTCGATTGAAATTCAAATAATGGTTGCTATGTTGTGAAAGTTTAACTCATTTCGCTAGACTCATCAACTTGTTGTTGATGTGCATGCATATATAGGTTTTATTATTCTTAATTTATGAACGGGTTAAGTTATATTCTCAACTTCTAGTATCGATGGAAAGTGAAAAATATATATGTTTTTGTTTAAATATAAGCAACTTTAAACTAGCTTCAATATGTTTATTGTTATTTTTTCCATATCTCATTTTATCAAAAATTTATTTTCCTTATCCTTCAACAATATTAGGGTTTGCCTACTGTACTCTCAAAAAAGTATGAAAGTGGATCCTTGTCATTTTTATTAAAAAAAGTAGAGTTTTTTTTTTAAGGAAAAAAAAAATAGCAGACTTATTCCTAACTCCAAAAAGCATTTAGTACAGAAATAAAATATTGATATTCATTCAATAAGGATTATATATACCCAACTAGGGGTGCGTTTGTTTTGGATTTTTTTTCAAAATAAAATTATTTTTTTCTTAAAAATATCATTTTTTTTTTTCATTCTTAAGTGTTTGTTTAAGATTTTTAGAAAAATCATTTTATCAAAAAAATCTATTTTGACCTTAAAAGCTATTACAATTAGCTTTTCTCAAAATCTATTTTTTCAACAATAAGGAGGTAGCACATGTACATGTTAGAACTCATTTTTTGAAAAAAAAATGGATTTTTATGGGTAGTAGACAAACAAAAATAACTTCAGATTTTTTTTAAATCTCTAAAAATTAATCTCTAGATTCTTTTAACACAAAATCTATTTTTTTTTTAAAGTTAAAACAAACACACCCAAATTAAAAAGTTACACTAAACTTAATCCTTAACATAGAGCGAGAATTTAGTTGCATATACCCAGGTTAACTAACACATAAGTAGAAGTTTGGCAAAGTAGCATCAAATGCTTGATATCTAAGGTCCAATGTGAAACAATTGCTAAACCAACTTTCTTTCTCTATCACACACACAAAAAGATAACTCAAAATTGAATCATTAAGCCTCTATTTATAGAGGTTATAAAAGTAGAAGTTCTTCAAACAAAATCTTATTCGCTTAGCGAATAGACGTTTCTTCAAGTGAAGAGAAATGTGAGTTTATTTTTTAGGTCACTAATAACGTCATGATTCGCTAAAAGAAATGAGATACTCTTCGCGAATAAATTATTGTTTTAAAAAAAAGAATGTTTTCTTATATTTGAGACAAGAATGAGTATAATGCAATGAAATTGAATGTTTTTACACATCACATGCTACCACATTTTTTTTTGAAGAGAACACATACTACCACATTAATGAAGGAAAGATTGAGTTTTGAAGTCTTAATAGACCAACAAGGAATGCTAGCAACACACATTTTAACACACACTTTTCAACACACTCCCTTTGATTGGTTAAAATTCACATGAGACCTACCAAATCATGTGGGTCCCATATACATTTGTTGGGTCTCATGTGAATATTAACCAATCAAAGAGAGTATGTTGATAAGTGTGTGTTAGAATGTGTGTTGTTAGCATTTCTCATAGACCAAGGACTTCAGCCTAACAATTAATGAAGTCATGCAGAGGAGATACATTCATTATTGTTGGAAGGCAATGAAATATTTAATGAACTTTTCTTAGGAAATTACTTTGATAGGGGGTATTCGATATTCAATACTAGAGTTTAGTAAGATTGATTCAATACTAGAGCTTAGTGAGATAGATTTAGTGAATTTCTCTGGGGGTGTCAAAAATGTTTTTTTTTTTAATAAAAAATATGTGTTTTGTTTTTTTTAAAAATAAAGTCAAATTTACTTTAGTATATTTTTTAGATATTGAAATTACAGTTACTTTTATATTAAAAATATTATTTAACTTGTGTAAAATACAAGCAAAATGTATAGTTCTTTCTATAAAAAAAAGTTATAGTTCTAATTTTTTTTCTTAAAAAAAAAAATAGGCGCATGAAATTATTATAATAAAGAACAAAAATTGGTGTCAATCTCGTTACTAATGAAAGAGATTTATCAAAAAATACAAATGAAATGAGTAGTAATTTTTTAACTCTGACACTCGTGTAAGATTGTCTGGTACTGGCAAACAATACTAACATGTATTCAGTGCAAAGCCATCTCTTGCTGGAAAATTTAAGATAGGATAGTTCCAGTGGCATTGATGTAATATTTGCTGAATTTGGTGGTATTTTCATTTAATGATTCAAATAAAACCCTGTGCTCTCTCCCTAGGATCTCTCAAATCCAACTCACTCATATCTCTCTCTCTCTCTCTCTTAGGATTCATAAAACAAAAATGCAGAAGTTTAAAGTGCTATTAGTTCTATTTCTCTCAATATGCCAAGGTGCTTTGTCTTATACAGATGGTAAGTTCTTATTAATTCCTCACACTATATACAATATAATTATAGTTGTTTGGATTTTAATCACTTTTGATTAGTGCATCCTTTATGTTCTTTAATTTATCAATGTTAGAATTTATTTATAACCGACACATCTATAGCTACTTATGTACTCTGATGTTTAGGGTCTTACTATTCAATGCAAGTGTTGTTTTAATGATAATCTTCAATGTTCAACATTAATGACCTTTCTTCATTGTTGTACTTCAGTTAGATTCTTAAACTTAAGTTTTTGAATTTATTTTGATTTAGAATTGATCATATATTTTGTGTTTGGTTTTACCTATTAGAACTATGCTTTGAACTCTAGAAACTGAGTTAGTCTTAACTTAACATTTTAACTAACTTGTTGTATTAATGATTCCAAAATAACTTTACATTCAATATATTTTTTACTAAAATTAATTTTCACTGCAATAGAATCATAAACAAATTTATAAAATATTTTATTTTTAATAATTAACTATGTTCACCTAAAAATGAGCTGAATCGAATAGTAATTTGTGAACAAAAAGAATGTTTTGTAGTTCAAAATCTCATTTTAATGTTATAATCTATTTTAGAGATAAAAAGAATTTTAGATGAGAATACTTTAACATATCAAATCATGAATATTATAATTTTAAAATGTTTTTTTTTGTGGTGTTATAATTTTAAAATGTTAGTGTAAGACAATACGTTTGCAACCTCTAATTAATTAGTTGCTTATTTATGCTATATACATAATTTATTTAGATATATTGGTAGGCTAATCATAATGTCTTCCCCATAATACTACAAATGTATCGCCTGAAAAAACAAAACTAAAAATTTACATTAATAGATTATGAATGATTTTGAACTTTGCATGTGAGTCAACAACAATAGTGTGTGAAATGATAGTCGTTTTGTTCTGCATAGTTTGGATCCGCAACATCCCTTTCGTCAGATCTTAAGGCACATCATTTATACTATATAGTTTCTCTAATTACGAAGGATATCTGTACTAAAATGTTATCAGATTAAACTATTCTATATGATTAACATATTTATTTGTCAACAAAAATTGATTAACATATTTATCAGCTCTTGTGTTCTTTTACTTGATACCAAAGTAACAAAAAGGACAATAAAAAATGCGATGTGAGAATATCAGGATTCATGATTCATTCAATAAAAAAAGTTATACACGATCACATTTACACGTGCAACTTCTAGAGATCTAGATTCTAGAACAATACTCTCTCCGTCCCGCAATAGATGACCCATTTGAAAATTTGTAATTTTGACCTAACTTACATTGACCATAATTTTCTATTAATATACAAAGATAAATAATATCATATAAGATGTCGTTAGATTTGTCTTGATGAGTATTTTCAAAATATCAAATTTTCATAATTTTTTCTAATATATTATTCAAAATATTTAATCTCAAAATTATGTATTGATATGCGTAATAAAGTCAACTGTGTCAAGTATTAAGGGAGAGAGTATAACATTGGAAATCTCTTCACATGGCTTACAAAGGTTTGCATGTGGCCAGAGCCTGCACTTACTAACATGTTCCTTATCACATGGTGGAACAAGACCAAAAAGTGGTCTTGAAAAAGAAATTTCATCTTTCATTTATATATCTAGGTGTCATATGTAAACCTTTTTTTTTTATTTGAAAAATATAGGGCTCATGGGGATGTAGAAAATTTACGAAATATCACACAAATCTTTTAAATTTAAAAAATATCAATTTAGTCCTTATCAATTTAAAATTATTTCAGGTTTATTGCCCAATGGTGACTTTGAAGTTGGTCCAAAAGCATCAAACCTAAAGGGCACAGTAGTGACAACCCATGATGCCATACCTAATTGGACAGTTTCAGGGTACGTTGAATACATAAAATCAGGACAAAAACAAGGTGACATGCTTTTGGTTGTACCAGAAGGTGCTTATGCTGTTAGGCTAGGAAATGAAGCATACATTAAACAAAAGGTGAAATTAAATAAAGGGTCATCATATTCCATCACATTCAGTGCAGCTCGCACGTGTGCACAAGAAGAGAAACTTAATGTGTCAGTGGTACCAACTTCTGAGAAAAGAGATTATGGTATCATTCCAATACAGACTATGTATGGTAGCAATGGTTGGGAATCATTTGCTTGTGGGTTTAGAGCTGATTATCCAGAAGGGGAAATTGTGATCCATAACTCTGGTGTTGAAGATGATCCTGCTTGTGGTCCACTTATTGATTCTGTTGCCTTGAAGGTTTTGAACCCACCTAGAAGAACCAGAGGTAATTTTTGTTCCCTACATAAACTACATGTCCATGTATCTATATAGTATTATTAATTAGTAGGGATTATTTTTTTAGATGCTCAATCAATCATAATTAACTATACTTTAGATTAAGAGCTAAATTTGTATACATTGATATTGTACACAAAATTCTATCCAGCTTAATTGTATTTTACTATTTACATATATCATAATGTTTATCTAAAGTATCTAAATAAACGGTGCATACTTGAATTGACGATGAGTTATCATAATATGATGATATCACGACTTTGACAAAAGCTACACGCTATAATTTTAACAAAATCAAAGGGTCTTCATGATTTCGTCAAATTCATTGTGATTTCAAACATATATTTATGATGTGTTTGGATTGACGGTGAACATGCCACAATCACAGTGTGTTAATGTGATTTTCGCAATTGGAGACAAAATATCACAATGTCATAGTCAAATACATTGTGACTCCATACATGTAATTAAACGGTCCAATATGATTAAATATTTTTGTAAAACTATTTCATGCATTTTTACATACAAATAAAATTCTTAATTTTTGACCAAAATAAATAAATAAATAATTCTTAATTTAATGCAAAGAGGATTAAACTATTTAATGTATCAAATTAAATTTGGATTGAAGTTTGACTATTGTTTTTGTTTGTTTGGTGCAGCCAATTTATTGAAAAATGGAAACTTCGAAGAAGGACCATATGTGTTCCCAAATGCATCATGGGGGGTATTGATCCCACCCCACATTGAGGATGCTCACGGTCCATTACCAGGATGGATAGTTGAGTCACTCAAAGCAGTAAAATACATTGATTCTGAACACTTCACAGTACCAGAAGGAAAAAGAGCAATTGAACTTGTAGCAGGGAAAGAAAGTGCACTTGCACAAGAAGTATTCACAACAATTGGAAAAGTTTATGTCCTCACTTTTGCTGTTGGTGATGCTAATAATGCATGTGAAGGTTCTATGACTGTAGAAGCATTTGCTGGTAGAGACACTGTTCAAGTTCCATATCAATCTAAGGGTAAAGGAGGATTTGTTAGAGGCAAACTTCGTTTTAAGGCTACGACAAGACGTACTAGGATTAGGTTCCTAAGTACATTTTACACCATGAAGAATGATAACTCTGGTTCTCTTTGTGGACCTGTTATTGATGATGTAAAATTGCTTAGTGTTCGTTATCCCAACAAGCACACCTAAGTAGTATGTTGCAAATCAAAATGCATGATTTGCTACCTTCATCCATCTCGTTGAGTATTTTTATTATGTTATAGAATTAATTCTTGTAATAATATAGCTAGGAGGAGGTATTATTGAGTGGTTTTTACTGAGTCTTATATATTCACGTATCTAATCTACAATCTACAATGTAAACAAATGAGAAGTATTTCAATACGTGGCAATACTTTTGCACTCTTTTGCATTATGATATTCCAATGTCACATTGTTACATTTTTTTCTCTTTTCAGATTTGAACTCTATGCTATAAAAGCAATATTCATTGTTGATATTTTTAAAGGCCTCCACACTAAAGTAAATTTTCAAAATTTCGTATTTCAATAAATTTCCCGAGTTCACCAATTAACAAGTAATTTCAAACAACCCTCTCTTTGCATATTCATTATATATTTAAAAAAAAAATTTACTTAATTTCAACAGATTTTTTTATAGTAAAAGATAATTTCAACGGATTAATATTAATTGGAAGATGAGTGAAAAACTTATGTATTTGTATTTTTTATATAAATTGACGGCCAATTCATTAAAAAAAGGCAGAAACTTATTGAATTCAAAGTTTTCTATATACTTTATTTTACAGATAACTTCTATCATATTTTGAAGAAATGTCACCTAAAAAAAATATGTCTTAAAATCCTTAGAATTAACCCACTCACTCTAGTATCTTTGGATTGATTTTTGACTACTTAAAATTTATCATAAGCTTTCTTCTTATTGACTTTTTTTCAAGGTTAATAATATACCTGGGGTATAAAGAGCAAAAACTCAAAAAAGAAAACCGGCCCAACCCAACAATAAGTTCGCTTCTCACACAGTCACTCATACCTTATACAACGCTCTCACACTCGGTTGCTCCACCGTGCGCCGTCGTCCTCCGTCCTTCCTCGTTCGCGATGTTTCGCTATTTGCGTTCTTCCATCTGCCATGTCCATGGATCTCTTCTCGCTGCATCGAAAACCACACTTCCATCTCACACTACCTTCTTGCGCGGTAATGTTCTCATCTTTCTTTGGTTAAATTGATTTATTATTACTTATTTTTCTTTACCTAGTGGTAGATAAAATGATTTTCCGGTTGGTTTGTGTATTTGAATTCAGTGTTTGTGCAATTCTATGCTTTTATACTTTTATTTTAGTTCTGCACTGATTTTGTTTAGATTGATTTGATATTAAGCTCTCATATCATATATGATCTTAGATGACGATGTTGCGTTGTAAGACTAGATGAGATATGATTACAAATGATAACATTGGAGAGAGTTGAAGTAGAACCTATAGTAGGAAAGACGTTTTGACATGCTTAGAGAAGACTTGTAGATGTTATAGTAAGGAGAGTAGATCGGATGAAGTATCGTCAGACAAAGGAAGACCTAAAAAACTATTGAAAAAGATTTATATGGTTTATAGTAGCACATTATGGCGTAATTTGATCCATGTAGCTAACCCCATGTAATGGGATAAGGCTTGGTTTTGTTGTTATTAGTAACCTCACTCTCATATCATATAGGATCTTAAATGGCTGAAATCAAGAAAATAGAGAAGGTTTGGCAATTACCCAGTTAGTGATAGATAACTGAAATCACTTTATCAAGTTTTAGTATCCACCCCAGGTTGTCTCAACAATTTTTTGAGGGGTGTTTTTGATTCTAAGGGGTCAGTCTTTTGGGTTAAATTAATTTATTTGATTTTTCTTTCCTTTTTGTTGAAAGATTGGTGCAGCATATGGCTGAAATCTAATTTGTTTGTGCTTGTTAATGTTAATGTTATCATCTAATTTGATTTTAAATGGCTGAAATCAAGAAAACAAAAGAGGTGCACTAGTGATAATGATAGATAGCAGGAAACTAGATATCATAAATCACTTTGTGTATGTTTGGATTCACTTATGTGAGAGACAAAAGTGATTATAGACACATAAAACTGTGTTTGACATGTCTGTGTGTCTACGAGTAGAATTGGTTTTATCTCTTGAATGAATTCTAACTTGATTTGGGGCTTTTGCATCAAACCTGATTTTTAGCCTTAAATCTGTTGGTCATATTTCACTTTTACATGAATGCATCTAAACGTAAATCATTTTACATTCAACTCACTTTAAGCAAAATCAGTTTTACATAATTGATTGAAAATCAATTTTTGCCACCGCATAATCAAATAGACACGATCTTTTTATTTATTTAATTTTTTCTTTAATGTCATCTCAACAATCTTAGGTCCTTTTCAAACTGAAACTGCAGGATATGTTAGAGGATTTTCTAGTGCAAGCTGGGGTTTGAACCGGAGGAATCAAAGTGAGAATGTAAATTCAAATGCAAGTGCTCGTCCAAATTTTATGGGGGATAGGGAGAATATTAACTCCCCAATTGAGAATAAGGCTGAGATTGGTGGGAATTTCAGGAAGATGGACTTTGTGAGAGGAAGTGTAGAAGAAAATGAAAAGGGTGTTATGGGGGGTTATCTATACAATCAGTATCATTTTCAGCATGATGCTGATTTTGTTCATATAAAGATGCGTCGTAACAATACCTTTGTTACAGTGACCGATTCTAAAGGAAATGCAAAACTTAGTGGCTCTGCCGGTTCCTTGAAAGACATGAAATCAGGGCAAAAGCTTTCTAGGTATGCTGCTGAAGCAACTGCAGAAGTGGTTGGACGAAGATCTAGAAGTTTGGGGTTGAAATCTGTTGTCATGAAAGTGAATGGATTTACTCATTTTCGGAGGAAAAGGCAGGCAATATTGAGCTGGAGAGAGGGATTTTCTGATTCTCGAGCAGATAAAAATCCAATTGTATACATTGAAGATACAACTCGTCGTCCCCATAATGGATGCAGACTGCCAAAGAAACGACGTATCTAGTTATTTTTACAGGGATGGTTGAAGAAGCTTTATTTGACTTGGATAAAGACATAATTTAGGTGCAGATTGAAGAAGCTTCTGTTGAGCTTATTTTCATTATGATTTTGTTTCATACCTGTATGTTTACATTTTTTACAATAATCAGAATTTTTATAGCAGCATCTCTACTGAAAGGCTATGTATTATTAATTGGAAGCTTTTATGGCTCAAATTATCATTGCCAAGGAAATGATGTAGCAAACTCTTCCTGAAACTGTCAAATTTAAATTCCTTCTTCCATCAAATTAAAATCCAAACTACAAATTTTTTCGATTGAACTGCATTGCTACTACATCAGTTGTCAAAAGCAGGACATTTGTTAATCGTGATGGCCTTTTTTCCGTCGTTTCCAATGGCTGAGCCACATTTCCTTTTTGTGTTAACAGCAAGGTAAGGGATTTGTGTATTAGACGATGAATTTTACTGGTTGGTCGGTCAACTCTGGTACTAATTCATAGGCCAATATTCCAAGATTAGTGATAACTTGCTGATAGTTTACAAAATATTCATCGGAAATGAGCATACAAAATAATGATCATAATAGTGATTTAAAGTGAACAGTAGATTGCGACCACGTTTACATTTATAAACAAGTTTATATTTATATTTATATAACTTTGAGGTAAGAAGGAAAAAATAAGTAAAGTTTCACCAAGCAATCTCAGAATTTGGTACATTACAAATTTACAATGACTTGGATGGAAGTAGTATGGATGGGATATTATGAATTTGTGAAAAACACGAGGAAAAACCATATTTCACAACTCAGTTTGTCCGTTAATCTGCCATGTTACACTTGTAATTTCAAAATATCTTTATGACTTGGCACAATACAAGATGCTCATGTAGAACAAATTTGGGGTTTGATTTATTGGCACGTGCAACATTCCACATCACGTGCCATTGCTAATCCGTTTGGGCCTAGAAGTTAAACTTAAGCGCGTTCAAAGCACACGAAAGAGCATTTTTCACATTCTGTAATAACAAAAAAATACTTTCACTTTCATTCTCAACTCTGTATCGTTCTTCCTTCTTCCATTTCCAATCAAACGACGCCGTAGATCTCAAAAACCATCATGTGGCGGAGAATCGTTTCTTCTCCTCACCTCAAAACCCTAACTTCTTCATCTCATTCTCATCCTCGATCCGCCTTCGCCGCTCTCCGATTCGCCGGCCTCAGCCGCCACGTCGCCACACAATCAGGTATCTTCACCGTTCATTTCTCTTCTTCGATTGCGTTGTTTGTGATTTTTGATGAATTTTGATTTGGTTGTGATTGTAGCTGGTTCGGTGAAGAAAACCGTTGAGGATGTAGTTCCAATTGCTACCGGTCATGAACGTGAGGAGATTCAAGCTGATCTTGAGGTACTTACTTCATCATGATTATTTCATTTTGTTAAATGTTATGAATCGAATTGAATTTTTGTGATAATATTAATATCCATTTTTATTTATATCTTGTGCGTATTCTTATGAATTGAATTTTTGTGATAATATCCACTTTTCTTTTTCCTATTCCTTGAATCCGAACTACTCTTATTATGATATAAATATGCTGATTTTAAATTTTAATCTGAGGATCATTTTTGCTGTAACTTGTAAGATTTGTCAATCATGGATAGCGGAAAATAGCAGATTGTTAAAAATCCGCTACAGGATGGTGCTATAAAACGACTATAGCCAGTTAGGATACTCTCCATTTATTATCCCCATTACTAAAGTTTTTAAATGTTTTGGGGCGTATAAAAAAGATTTGGTTTCATTTAACTTTTGTATTTATATTTCCAAAACTATAGTAATGGAGGAAATGTAGACTATAGAAAATGGAGGATCCTAACCCCACTATATTTGCTATTTCAAAAAACATTGTACTAAATAGCATATGGCAGAACAATAGTGGTTTGTTGGAATTCTGCTACACTATAGCGGTATAGCGCTTATAGCTGCTATATGACAAGACTTCATATTATATAGGTTACTTTTGGTATTTGAGGACTTATTTAACATTCTATTTTTTGTTTGTTTAGGGAAGGAATATCCTTGAAATAGACCACCCTGAAGGTCCTTTTGGCACCAAGGTTAGTAATGTTCTTGTTTCTTCATACAATTATATATGCATGCTGATGTTTAACTCGTTTTAAAGTTGTGTTGTGTGTTGTGTGTTGTTGTGTTGTGTGTTTTGATGTTGCTTTCCTATGTGTGTGAATTAGATGTTTCCAAGCTTGATTTTGATGTGGGTTGCAGAATGGTTTTGGTTTAATGTTTGGTGACCTTAATTTAGAAAAGTGATTTTGGAAAAACTAATGTTGTTTGGAGTGTGTTGTTAAAAATCATTATGGATATTTATACTTTAATTACCTAAAGGGTATGAGTCCCTGTTTCATTCTTCATATTGTCTTTTTCTTTTCTATTACTTATTTTCATTATTTCAGTCTCTAAGAGCTGCACTGTTGCAAATGGCACAAATGTTGCTGTAACCATACTCAATTGTAAGATAAAATATGGAACACTATTTTATCTTTTTGAAGTTTGGTTCATTTATATTTTTCGTGCCATGAGTCCTTAGTTTAAAGAGAAACTATTAAGAAAGATCTAGAGATTGAGGAGTTGAATTAAGATATGATATATGATAGAACATTATAGGGCCGTTTGATCCATGTAGCCAACCCTGCTTAGTGAGATAAGGCTTGGTTGTTGTTGTATACGGTCCCTAGTCTCCCTACCCTTCACTGAGTTATAACACCCAAGTCTCCTAGGGATGGTATTATAAGATCAAAAGACAATGAGGATTAGATTGGACATGAGTGTAAGTGTAACCAAACATTTTTTTACCTCCAAATTATCATTCTTCAAAAATTAATAATTTGAATGTAAGATTTTAAAAAACATCCATCAAAATCCATAAAATTAACAGAAGCACTGCATATAACCAATTACTTGTTAATAAGTAAATTCAAATTGCAAAGACACATAGAAGGCTGGAACTACAAAACTGATCATTGGCTTGGAATTTGGGACTTACTATCATACCATCAATCTACAATACCTATATGATTCGATGCAGAAGCAATCTTCTGAAGCTTCCGCTCAGACAGGACTCTTGCATCGATGAACAAACATATAGATATGTATTAAATATATATCAAATTTGTATGCTAAGTTGCTTACATTGGATATTCTTTGGAAGTAAGCATGAGGATATTGGTAAATTGTTGGTCCTGTTAACAAGTTGCTATCCTCAATTACTTCACCGTACTCGGTTGTAAGAGGTGAAGAGTAACCATGGCTAGAAAATCAAGGGGTTTTGTAGCTTGTTGAGCTTTAAGTTAACACAATTGTAGTTTTGAAGTTTCCAAAGTTGAAAGGAAAAATGTGCTTAAAGATGTTTTATGAAGGTTCTGAAGTGTGCTTGATATATGTTTTGTGAATAATTGCTGTAGATCCACGTTGTCTAATACTTATAATGGTTTTGAAGTATGCTTGATATATGTCTGCTTTCGTTGTTTATAGGAAGCACCTGCTGTTGTTAAGTCTTACTATAACAGAAGGATTGTTGGATGCCCTGGTGGTGAGGGTGGTAAGTGTTGCCTGTCTTTCTTTATGAATCTGTGTGCAAACCTTTTGACAATTTGGTGATAAGTACTAGAATTTGGTGCATGTTATTATAGATGAAAAACTTGTTTTTTTAATGCAGAGGATGAGCATGATGTTGTCTGGTTTTGGCTGGAGGAAGGCAAGCCCCATGAATGTCCAGTGTGTGCACAGTATTTTCAGGTAAATTGAGCATCGCGTTTATAATTTTATTTTTATTGGTTACCATGATTAATTTGGAGTTAAATGTCAATATATGTAAGTATGGAGATTGAAAATCATGTACTTATTTGCACATTACTGCCTTCAACTTTCACGGACTTCATAGGTTGATGTTGCTCCTAAAAAATCTGTGTTTTGACATGCTTTGATTTCCTTTAATAATTTGAATGACTTGAATAGTTTGAAACACAATTATCTGACAATTGATTGTTTGGTTTTTGAAGTTACACCTTGTCGCTGTTTAATGTATACTACCTCCATTCCTAATTATAAGATCCTTTTGACAATTTTATTTGTCCCTTTTCACAAGATCTCTTTGGTATTTTTAACTACATTAATTATTTCTTTACCAACATATTCCTATTTATTTTACATCTTTTTCTTCAGTCAACAATAAATACTATGTTGAAAACATAAAGTAACTCTTTCTCATAAGGGATAAGATTGTAAAAACAATAGTAATTACAAACAAATTTAATATTACATCCAACTTTCTTAATTCCCGTAATTTGCCCAAAAGGGTCCTTTAGTTGGGGATGGATGTAGTATATGATATTATTATTATTATATTTTAGCAAGAATACTATTGTAAAATTTTGGACAGTGACATATATAAATGAGACATCCTATACAAGAATACTATTGTAAAATTTTGTTATATATGAATAACAACTAGCAACAATCCTTCTAGTCACTGATTAACACTTCTAGTCAGTCGTCAACCTCTAAAATAATTGACAAGTTAGAGAAATGAATGTTTTGGCACTAGGTGCCACTACAGAAGCTTGAACTTAATTTGAGTTCGAAATATTCATCCTTTAGCCAAAATTTGCGCAGAATTTAAATTGTTATCTTTTACCAGTGTCATCACTCATGAATGCTTCGATCTATATCTGAGCTTATGTTTTGGTTGATATAAAGAAACCACGGTGTAGTGTATGCTTACATCGAAAAAGCATGCATAAAATTCCTCCACAGGGAGAATATATAGCCACCTCTCGTCCATATTATTTAAATCAGTCGGTGTAAATGACTTGAAAATTCCAGGAATAAGAATAGTTGGAACAAAATTCAATTGAATTCTTTTCACCAATTTCAAATTCTAGTCAAATACAAATGACCATTTAAAATGGGTGCTATACTGCTTATTAGAGCTTTTTTTGTTTTTGTTTTTCATTACAGCTTTAAGTGGTGGTAAC
>Ga0315914_1003518_pt1 | contig 23769 bp, 14 predicted proteins | sample MpolenodulesMG_FD_203920 | JGI IMG/M metagenome (GOLD analysis project Ga0315914, IMG submission 203920) | Medicago polymorpha root nodule microbial communities from Los Angeles, California, United States - elongated nodules | ecosystem: Host-associated > Plants > Roots > Nodule | place: USA... | reverse complement strand
ATACTTGAAGGCCACTTACATCATCTTGCATTAAAATGGTGATGAGGTAAGCATCTTTGTGTTTGGGTAAACCTAAAGTTAAACTTGGTTCAGGGCATGGTGGATAATGATTAATTGAGATGATCATTGATCTGGTAAGATCGTTCTCAAAATATCCACATTTCAGACCAATTCCTTCGCTGATTAAATCCAAGATCCTTGAACCCAACTCCTTAATTTTAATAGAAAAATCGCCAACACATTCTCTGCAAGAAAAGATATTTATTTATTAGAATCTATAGCTACAAAGGGAAAATTAGGGGTAAAATATATGAATATATTAAGTACAATTTAATTTGGATTATTTGAATCAACCTATTAATCTAATTTTCAATTCCATACATTTTTTGAATGGAAAATTCAATAAAAATTTAGTAATAGTTACATACAAAATTTGAATTATATTTCGAGCTAGATACCCCTTATTTTCTTGAATTATGTTAAGCAGTTTAGTTCGAGAGGTTAAGATATTTCAAAATTTCAGAACAACGCTTTTTAATGGCGAATATTAATATGTTAGTTGTTATGATGATATTTTCTCTCGTTTCAGGATTCGAATCCTAGAGCTTTACTCCTTACCTCTTTTAAACAATTAAACCATTAACTCAACCAAATGAGTTACTCATCTCTCCGAAATGCCAAAGTCATTTGAAGGAAACTACAACTTTTGAAAACTTTCAAAAGAAGATTGTTTCAAGAAGTCTTCAAGCAAGCAGTTACTAGCTCCTCATTGCTAAAATTCAAATTCAAAGAAGAAATTGGTGGATGAAGTTGCTTGAAAGTTAGAAGAATGATATACGAAACATCTCTATTGTTGGGATTACGTCTAGTTGCTATGAATTTGATGTAGATATTTAATTTGATTGTTTATATATAGATCCTATTTCGTTATATTTTTGGACTAATTATGTTTTTATTGCTTTTTCCGACGTGCGATACATCGATCTTTTATCTAAAAGATCTAAATTAAATCACGTGTAGATATTAATGCCTAGACATAGGGTTAAGTTTTCATCACGTACATTGTCCACTCTTATGTTAGGCATAGAAATGTACGAAGAGGGATAAGTGAAGATATAAATTGAAATGGGATGAGTATAAAATTGATTAAAGAAGGACATTAGATGATTAGTTTATGAAGGTTAATCCCGAAGTAAAATCTACAAAATTACTAAGGTAATTTTGTCATATTAAATAATCTTACAAAATTAAAGATTTAAAATTAAAATAAAATCAAAATTAAAAACAATAAACAAAAAAAATATTAATATCTTTAAAAAGCTAACTCTATTTTTCTCATAAGAGTGCGTAGTTTTGTAGTTTTCATTTACCTGTATCTCATAGGATTTTCAGGCCATAAGTGTATCCACTGCTCCAAAGGATGAGTTGGGTGTCTAAGACTATCCGTCCATAAATGAACCTTTTCAGTTTCATATCTAAGACTGCTAGTAAACTTCTTACATGTCTTCAAATCATCATTAGCATACATGTTTTGCTTGTACTCAGTAGGCATCTCAAACACCTCCTTGAAAATACTCATTGTTTCCTTCATTTGATTCATTGAGATTCCATGATTGATAACCTACTTCAATCAAAGAAAAGTCATGTGACACTTGTCACGTGGGCTTATGTTAAATAAACGTTGTTTAAAGAAAAAAATGAGGAAGTGGAAGTTAATTTTAATAATAATTGCACTAATGATTATTTTACAATTGTCTTATGTGAGTTTTGAACTATGTCTCTTGAAGTTACAACGCCAAATTCTTATCATTGAACTGATATATAACGAATAGATAGACACATTTATAAAATTGTAAACGAAAATTATGTTGGTTATGTAGAAATTAAAAATGAAAGTTAACATATTTATAATTAACAAAGCAAAAAATGTAAACCATTTTTATGAACCTGAAAGAATCCAAACTCTTGAGCAGCCATGATAATTTGCTGAATTGTGTTTGTTCTATCATCATTTTGCACTTGACCAAGATCAATGATTGGGATGCTACTACTTACTGGGATTTCGAGGTTCCCTGGTCTTGTTTCAGGTGGGAATATATAGTCCTCAGGCACAAATCCGATGCTTGGCCAGTTTGAAATAAATTTCTCCATATCCCTTTTTAATTCGAGTAGTTTCAATATTATGCTTCAGTGTACAATGATATTTATTGACAAAAATTGGTAGGGGTGTATACAAGTTGACAGAAAAGACCAATAAATTAAATCATGTGTATTTTTTTTATTTTTTTTTGACAAAATGTGTATTGTTATTTTATTTTATTTTGACAACTAAATGTGATATTGTGATGCATACTCCCTTAAAAAAGAATATGCATATTATTCTTCAAGAGAAAAGCTAACAACAGACATTTTAATAAACATTTTTTAACGATTGGTTAAAATTCACATGAGGTTTATATAAATTTGGTGGATCCCATGTGAATTTCAACATATACAAAGGGTTGAGAAGTGTGTGCTAAAATGTGTCTTGCTAACATTTCTCTATTTTTGGATATACAATGATAATTTTGTTTAAAGGGGACACAATGATAAATATTGGCAAGAATTGGGAGGAGTGTATATATGTTGACGGAGAAGACCAATAAATTAAGAGTAATGATAGGTAGACACCCCTAATGTGTATACCCCTTTATATAACTCTTAAAAATTTAAGTTAGCCAAATATATGATCTATGTGACCACATTTATTTAGTTGTGTGGCCACTATTTTTTTTTGTTAACTAAGTGGAAAAATAGTGGTCACGCGCATTTTAGTTGCGTGACCATATTTTTCATCTTTTAAATGTTGGAAAAATAGTGGTCACGCAACTGAAAAAATGTGGTCACACAGACCATATATTTGATTAACTGAAATTTTTCAAAGTGGTACAAAGGGGTGTACACGTTAAAGGTGTCTACTTATCTTTATTCATAAATTAAATCACGTGATTATAATTTTATTTTATTTTTAACAACTAAATGTGATGCATAAATATTTCAAAAAAAATGTTATGCATTATTATCAGACTATTCCAAAAATGTTCGATAATAAATGAAACCTAAAACAAATTTTAATATATGTCTTTCCTTCAAAAAAATTTTTTTTAATATATGTCTTGTTTTCTCTTTTTCATATTAAACCTTTTATGCCCGCATGTATATGAGACTTTTTTGGTTCAAATATGACACCTTTTTTTAATAAAATCTAAAAGAAAAATAGTTTTTTTTTAGGGGGGGAATAGTATTTTGTTGGCAGGCTTAAAATTAGTGATTTAGTAGTCTTATCTTTGAATTGTTATTGATTATTATATTTTTTTTTATAATTTTATTGAAGAATGATACTAACAAGTTAAAGTTAAAGTTAAGTTTGCTTGATGACATAGAGAAATAACATCATAGTCTCTAGTACCTTGCAGTACAAGTTATCGCACCTTTGAGAATTTTTTGATTATATTTTTTTTGTTATAACTAGCTTCTTGATTTCAAGTTTGTTGGGTTTTTAACTATGGGGAGGCTGCATTTTGTTAAAACAAGATGTTCTAGTAATATGTTGTATCAGATGTCCTAGTCATGTAAGTAAGACATATTAGCTTTAAGATGAAGTGCTTTATTTCACATTCTTGAAAGATTGTATTTTCAAGTGAGATCATTGAAGATTTGCTTGAAGATTTGATTCAGGTAGCTTGTGCTCCAAGAGACGTGTGTTCCTAGAAGCCAGTTCACAGGGTCGGTCCTAAGATTTTTGATGCCCCGGGCAAAACAATAAAATTGTGTCTTTTTAATTATTTCAATATTTTTTTCTTGTATTTTTTGTTGCACGTACAAGATTCATTTATAATCAAAGTTCTCTAAAAAAAAACATTTTCAATATAATTAATCAAAACAAAGTAAATAGAAATATATCTATATAGTACTAATAATAATTTTGGTGCCCTGGACTACCGCCCCTCATGCCCACCCTCAGGGTCACCCCAGCCTGTTCATTGAATATTTGACCAAACGATTTGTAATAAGTTTCTCCATTGCTTTTCAGTGTAGCTAGCTTGACTCTACTTCACACAATGAGATTTTAATGGCGAAGAATGAAAGTGTTATAGTGATAAATGTGTTCATTTATTATAGGGAAAATTACGTTGACCTCCCTTAAGGTTTCGTGAAACAACATAGACACCCTCTCTATTTTTTAAACAAACACTAACCTCCCTTAAGATCTTTTAAAATAGATAGATACCTCCCCTTGGAACTTAACACCTTACTATCAGTGTTTGCTATTCTATCAAACCTAGAAAAAACCTTTCACCACCAAAAAAGGATTGATCACCACAAAAAAAAAAAAAAAAAACTAAAACACCTTCACTTTTCCATTGAATGAGAAATCTTCTCCCAACAAATGAATGAATTTTCCTATTATGAGTACCGTAAGCTTCCTAATTCTTTTTTTCTTATATTGTTTTTTTTTAATTTCATTTCCCAACTATCATAATTCCCCTAATTCTGCAATTTTTATTGAAGAATATTGCATCATAAGAGTTCTCTTAATCTCAGATTCCTCATACAAATGTTACATAAATAGTTTGTTCTTTTGTTTGAACATGGTAATTTCATCACTATTGCCTACCACATTTGTTGAATTATCAGACCGATAATTCTTAAAACCCAATGCTTTAATTAGGTCTGCAACTCCATTTTTTAGTGTAATCTTCGTAGGGGATTAAAAGTTTGGGTGATTCTTTGGTGGAAATAAAAAACCCAACGTGTCAATTCTAGAATGGGGATATTAAAAAAGAAAAACAGAATGATAAAAAGGTGAGAGATAGTGAGATACCAGTTTTTCTGTTTTTGCTTTTAACGGCAGTTGGATGGAGCTTAACGGTAGGAAAGGTTAATGTATATTGATAAAATAGAGGGGATGTCTATGCTATTTCATGATATCTCAGGGGAGGTATCATGATGATAAGATTGTATCCTTTGATCCCAATATTTTAAACCACTCAACCATACCATGTGATTCACGAATATAAGTTTCCTATTCTGGCTGGCAAATGTACATTCTTTCTCATCAAGTGTTGGTACAACACATGGTATAGTTTTCCTATTTTAGCTAGAACGTCATAGTCTTTCTAATTTGATGTTGGTGCATCAAAGGGTATGGTTTATCACGGGTATCCATAGTATTCTTTTTTGCCTTTACTTTTTCGATCATATGGTTTTCTCACACGTCTTATTTTCTAAAAATCATTAAGAAAAATGATTAATTGAGATAATCATTGATCCGATAAGATCGTTTTCAAAATATCCACATTTCAGACCAATCCCGTCAGTGATTAAATCCAAAATCCTTGAACCCAGCTCCTTAATTTTAATTGAAAAATCCCCAATACATTCTCTGCAAGAAAATATATTTATTTATTAGAATCTAAAGCTACAAAGTGCAAATTAGGGGTGAAATATATGAATATATTAAGTACAATTTAATTTGGATTATTTGAATCAACTTATTAATCTAATTTTCAATTCAATAATTTTTTTTGAATGGAAAATTTAATAAAAATTTAGTAATTGTTACATGCACAATGTGAATTATATTTCGAGTTAGATACCGCTTATTTTCTTGAATTATGCTAAGTAGTTTAGTTCGAGAGGTTAAGATATTTCGAGATTTCTGAACAACGTTTTTTTAATGGCGAATATTAATATGTTAGTTGTTATGATGATATTTTCTCTCGTTTCAGGATTCAAATCCTAGACCTTTACTCCTTACTTCTTTTTAACAATTAAACCTTAACTCAACCAAATGAATTACTCATATCTCCGAAATGCCAAAGTCATTGAAAGGAAACTACAACTTTTGAAAACTTCCAAAAGAAGATTGTTTCAAGAAGTCTTCAAGCAAGCAGTTACTAGCTCCTCATTGCCAAAATTCAAATTCAAAGAAGAAATTAGTGGAAGAAGTTGCTTGAAAGTTAGAAGACGGATATACTAAACATCTCTATTGGTGGGCTTAGGTCTAGTTGCTATGAATTTAATGTAGATATTTAATTTGATTGGTTATATATAGATCCTATTTCGTTATATTTTTGGCTTAATTATATTTTTATTGCTTTTTCCGACGTGTAATCCGAAAACAAATTTTTGATTTAGAAAGTGTGAGACATCGATCTTTTATCTAAGAGCACTAAATTAAATTATGTGTAGATATTAATGCCTAGACATAGGGTTAGGTTTTCATTCACGTACACCGTCCAATCTTATGTTAGGCATAGAAACGTACGATGAGGGATAAGTGAAGATATAAATTCTTGAAATAGGATGAGTATAAAATCGATTAATGAAGGACATTAGATGATTAGTTAATGAAGATTAATCTCGAAGTAAAATCTACAAAATTACAAAGGTAATTTTGTCATATTAAATAATCTTACAAAATTAAAATTAAATTATAATTAAAAACAATAATAAAAAAAATATGAATATCTTTTAAAAGTTAACTCTATTTTTCTCATAAGAGTGCGTAGTTTTGTAGTTTTCATTTACCTGTATCTCAGGATTTTCAAGCCATAAGTGTATCCACTACTCCAAAGGATGAGATGGGTGTCTAAGACTATCCCTCCATAAATGAACCTTTTCACTTTCATATCTTAGGCTACTAGTAAATACCTTACATGTCTTCAAATCATCATCAAGATATAAATTTTTGTGGTAGATAATAGTGACTCAAGTTACTCTATTTTATAGATTTACCAAATATTTTACTTCCCTTTAATTTTTCTTATTGATGATTTAATTTTATTTGTATACATTTTTATCTTTTTCCTTATTTTATTTTATCTTTTGATATGAATACATCCTCTTTTTTTCCGTGTATATGAGAAGAGGACAAAGGGGACTTATATTTTTGCTTTTGTTGCATCACTAATGTTCAGGAAGCCCATGAAATGACAACTCATGTAAGTATATATCTTTAACTTTAATCTTTGCACCAATTGATTAAAATTACCAGATTTTTTTATATAAACTTTTTTGTAGGGATAAAATATAATATTTTTTTAAAAGATCAACTTTTTTGAAGGATTTAATTTATTTTTTAAAAATTTTAAAGTTTTTTTATAATTGTGTAGTGCTAATTGTTATAACTTTTACATTTATATTTTCAATATCTTTTATCTATTTATCCATTTTTATTCCAAAAAAAAATCTATTTATCCATTTTATATTTCTCAGATTTAAATTTATTTATTCAACTATTGATGTTGCTCATTTTAAATTATTGGTGGTACCTTGAATTTTCAATATGAATGGAGAGAAAATCGTTGTTATATTTAACAAAAGAGAGCAATCCGATGAGTTTAGGAATAATGTAACTCAAACTTAAAAGTTGTCAAAATTGATTATCTCTGTACATGTAAAACATAGTTGGTTTAGTAGAGAGTTTATATATAGGTTGTGAATAATTTTCAAACTATTTGATCTAATATAAAATACCACTTACACATGATAAAGTTGATTCGAAAAGCTCTTTGAAAATTTAGTTTATTTTGCTTATTGTAAAAGTTTGGATGTTGATTGGATATATTTACTTTTACATTTTACTTATATGGTCTTGATAAAAAGAAATTTATTTTTTAAATGAAGTTCAAATTCAACATGTAATCTTATTCTAACAAACCCTTGTGAAATAAAATAATCTCATTGACTCAAGTTAGAATAAATTTTTGATAATATCTAACTATATTTTTAAAAAATTATTAAAATAGAGAGAATATAATAAAAATATGAGGAGATATAAACTAAACCAAAAAATAGAAGAATAAATGAAATTTGTAATATAATTTACTATTCAACTAAACTTTTATTGATTTTTATGTACATATCGGACACATTATTTATGTCAAATGAAACATTTAACTAATTCTCTTAATTGGACGATGACAAAAGTTTAAATATTTTAATGGTTTTTTTTAATTAAAAATGATTCAATAGAGCTACCAAAATTTTTAATGAAATGTAACGGAAAAAAAAATTAACGAAACCCGTGCAACGCACATGTTATATACCTAGTTTCATCTTATTAAAAGTTGATTAATTTAGCTAGTTAGAGTTTATCAAGCTAGTTAGTTAAGGTTTAGCAAACCAGAGTTACCTTGTAGCGCAAGTAACTCAAGTTAACTAGTTTTATATTAGAGTTTGTTACACTTCTGTATATAAATACTCTATGTGTGTCTTAGTTGCTGATATAAGCAAGTATCATATTCACAATTCAATAAGATTTTTTATGTTATTATCTTAAATCTCTCAAATTTTATACTTCTCAATTTTCAACTTCTTTTTTAGTTTGTTCTATCAAATTTGCATCATGAGCCTGGTTAAATCACCATTGTTGGAGAATCTGTTAATGATGGCAACTCATAACAATGGAAATTTCTTTGCGCATCTACCAATTTTCGATGGTAAGAACTTGAAGCCTCTAGCTATAAGTTGTGTTGATGATGTTTTTCCAAGTCTTGATCAAATAGGAATTATTAGTTTAGCATGTTGTTTCTTTGATAGGTATTTCTTAAAATTTGTTAAAGCAACCAAGCAATCTATGCATCTTTGTTCTAAGTGATTCCTTGTTGTCTAGTTAGCTTGTGTCCCAAGAAAATCTCATTACTGCTGCCAAAATTGATGTTTCATCTATTTGAATTGATTCACATATGTCTGAATCGTATCACACAAAGCTTCTAACTTTGTGTGAATAGTTTCATGATATTTTGAATCGATGCACTTATGAATTGACACAAAAATGTGTGAATTGTATCACAAAATCTTTCTGACTTGCCATGAATCGATTCAAACTATTTTGAATCGTATCACCCTTCATTCTGGGGATTTTGAATCGATTCAAATCTCACATGATACACATCAATCTTAATAGCATTCTTCCTCTTTCTAGTTTTGTCTTTTAGCTGTCTGAATCGATTCAGACATTTAGTGAATCGATTCATGTAGTTGTATTTGGACGGAAAATTGAACTTGCCCTCCTTTTCTATGTATTCTCACTTTCTCATAACACCAAAATTATTGAATCATTTGCATTTATTCTCTATAGGTCTCAAAAACTCATTGTTCATAAATTCTTCAAGATTAAAAACTTTTTCTTAGAATCACTTTGTGCTTTGAGTCATATGATTTGCTAGGGTGATAATAGGGATTGTAAGTTAGTTTTTCAAGGAAAATGGTTGGGCTTAATCAAGGTTCCAAAGTGAAGTGAATAATCCCATTCCACCTTCAAAGGTCTTGGGGATTCTTTCTAATTGTTCTTGAAGTTCAGGGGGATCCATTTGCCGGATGTAGCATCGAAGAACTTGAGTGAAGAGTTTGAAGGGTTGCACAGGTATATTGAGGATTCGAAGACATCAAGAAGCACCAAATTCAAAATTTATTTGAAGTTTGGGGGAGTGCTTACATAGGGGTTGAAGAACTAGGATAGTTTCAAGGAACTCTTGTAATCACATTTGTATTCAACGTTGTTACTATTGGTGAATGACCTTGGTGGAGGTGTTTTACACCAAGAAGAGTAAACGTAGCCCAAAGCGAGGACGAAAGGGTGAACTACTATAAAAATATCGATGTCGTTCTCTTTCCCTTATCCTCTCTAATTTTTGTTAATTGTATATGTTGATTGATTAATTCATAGTGTAGAAATTAACAAATTGATCTAAGTAGTTTTTTTGATCAAAATTGATCTAATTCCTTGAATTAGGTTTTCACCGTTGTACTTGGATCAATTAGTTTCAATACCTATTCAATTGCATATACATTGTGTTTTTGATTGATAGCTTATTATATTCTCTTTTTGATTTGGATTTGAAATTTTCTAGTTTTGCAAATTGTTCAAGAATTGTTAATATTTGATTGTAGTAAGATTTATATTGTGAACCTATCAATTCTATTGTGAATCGTATTGTCACATAGCTTTAACTTTTTGTAATTGTTGTGATTGTTCAAGCTTGTTTTCAATTAGTCAAAACATTTCAAATCAATTTTGCTAAAACTCCGTAAAACTTTTTAAACCGCTATTCACCCCCCTCTAGCGCGCAACCTTATTGGCCATATAGACCAACAGAATTATGATCAATTGATCATGAAGATGAAGGTCTTCATATACTGAGACGTTCTTGATGTTGTTAACGATGGTTTACCATCACTAGCAAGAAACGCAACATAGGTTCAACAAATTGCAAACAGAGATGCCAAGAAGAAGGATGAGAAAGCTATGTTTATCATTCACTAGTGTGTGAATGGTGATATTTTATCGAAGACCATGCGTTGTAAAAATGTGAAAGATACATGGGATACACTTGAGAGGTTGTATGTTGGAGATGGAAAATTGAAAAAACCGAGGCTTCAAGCACCGAGAAAGCAATATGAGATGCTGACTATGGAAGAAGGTGAATCTATAAGTCAGTACTTTGAGAAGTTGGTGAATCTGACAAATCAGATGATAAGAATGGTGATACAATCACCTATTTGATGAAGATAGAAAAAGTTCTCAGAACCTTGAGACCAAGGTTTGATCATATTGTTGTAGCATTAGAAGAATCCAAAGATTTGGATACAATGAAGATTGAACAACTCCAAGCAAGTCTTGAAGCACATGAATTGCGATTAACTGGTAAAAACAAAGAAAGGACAAAGGTTCTTCATCCGATCAAACTTTGCAAGCTCAATACGCAAAGAAGGGAAAATACAAGAAGGGAAATAATTACTTGAAAAATCAAGCTCTCAAGAATGGTGAAGGTTCCAGTAAAAGTCAAGAAAGCTTCAAGAAAGATGAAGCAAAGCATGTCTCAGGTCAGAAGAAGACATTTGATAAGAAGAATATCCAGTGTTATAATTGTCAAATGTGGGGACACTATGCATCTAAATGCAAATCCAATAAGGTTTCAAGGAATAGAGGTGATGAAGAACAATTTGCTCATAATGAAAGCTCTAATTCATATGAAGTGCTTTTGATGGCCACAATCAAAAGTTATGAAGAGCATAATGATGAATGGTATTTGGATATTGGTTGTTCAAATCACATGACATGTAAAAAAATCTTGGTTTTCTGAGTTCGATGATTCAACCATTAGAAAGAAAAGATTTGTAAACAACAATATAGTTTGTGCTAAAGGAATTGGTGAAGTGTTGATTGATAGAAAAGATAGCAAGAAAGTATATATCATTGATGTGTTATATGTGCCAAATATGAGAGGTAATCTCATTAGTATAGGTCAATTACTGCAAAAAGGCTATACTATGAAGATGGAAGCACACTATGAGGGTTTTTGATTGCAAGGATAGGTTGATCCTGAAAGCCACGTTGTTAAAGCAAAGAACTTTCAAGATTAACATTAATGTGATTGAGGGTCAGTTATGCTATCAGAAATTGATGAGGGTAATTTGATATGGCACAAAAGATATGAACATCTCAATTTAAGAGATTTGAGCAAGCTGAGTGAGAAGAAGATGTTGCAAGGATTACCTAGCCAAGTTTGTGATATGTGTTGCACTGGAAATCAAGCAAGAAGTTCATACAAAGCTAAAGTACCAGTGAAGGCAACAAGGAAGCTTGAAGCTATCCACTCTGATGTTTGTGGGCCATTTGAGGTCAAATCATTTGGAGGTAATAGCAATTTTGTATCATTCATAGATGAATTCACTAGAAAATTGTGGGTTTATTTGATAGCAAATGTATTTGAATTATTTATCAAATGATAAGATGACAATGTACAACAACAAAACGGAGAAAGAAAAAATAAAAGGGAAAAGCATCCAAATCAAAAAGGAAAAAGAGAGAAGAAAAGCTTGTTTTATAATGAAACTTATATAAAGCTTGTTTTGATATTTATGTAGGTGTTGCCGTTAATTGCTATTTGTTTTGATATAAAGCTTGTTTTTTTTTAGATAGTTTTGACATGCCTATCTATTGTTTTACTTAACTTTGTTGGGTTTGGTTCGGCCCCTAACTTTTTTGTTTTGTTTTGTTATTCTTTTTTATTAATATAAAGGATGAGGTGCATTCAACACACAGTTTGGGGTGTCAGCATAGCTGAGATTTTAAAACATCGTATTATAGTGACTTAGGTTCCTAGCATACTTGAGATGTCAAACGACATAATTAATACATGTCTCGGTTGTCGTTTATGAAAAAAATTATAATGTATTATGTAAGGAGGTCATTTTCTCAACATGGCCTAAGACTCAAATTGTACGGAATGGGTTGCGGATTATAACATCATTAAATGATTCATACCACAATATTTCATTTAATTCTTTGGAACCTCAAATGGTTTCAGCAGCAGGTTTGTGTCACCATTTGTGTCAAAGAATTGCTTGAGGAACTCCTTGTATTTGAAAGACCTTAAAACAGGTTGGTTGTTCTCATCAGTGAGATCTTGTGCTGGCTCTATGAGACAATCATCTGATGGAGCTATGAAAAAGGCAGCACTTGTGCGAGAAATACTTGAATTGGTCACAGCTCGATGCTCAGCACTTTTTAGCTTACCTTTACTGATTATCTGTAACCAATGTATAACCCACCACATATCAACAAACTTTTCCATGTAAAGAGACATAATAGAAATGAGAAGAAACTAATTTTTTCCTACATGTCTTGGATCGAGACAATCATCAAAGAAGTCTCATACTCTCCTATTTTAATTTTGAAGAAAATTTAAAGAGTTGATATACACACAAAACTTACTCCCTTTGTCTCAAAATAATCGTTTTTTAACATTTCTTTTTCGGTCTCAAAATAATTGTCACTTTAAAATATCAATACAACATTTATTATTTTTTTCTCCCATTATTATATCCTTTTTTATTGAGATTCATCCGACTTAACTATTCTACTAACTACAATTAATAAGGGTATTTTAGTAAATGACACTAATTTTATCATTGAAATCAATAAAATTAATCATTTTTAAAAAAAATCGTACACAAACCTTAAACAACTATTATTTTTCGACGAAGGGAATATCACTACTAGAAAATAGACATTTCACATCAAGGTTTTCACCTCAGGCAATGGCATACCTGATGTGGACTATAACACGGTGGCAACATTGTAATTATTGTGAATTTTACAAAGGATTTTCACATGAGTGGGAAAAATACATGAGGGAAAAAAGCTACACAGTGGCAATTTCGTTATTTTGTTAAATTAGATTCTACATGAAGGGAAAATCCATTCAATAAATTAATTTTTAATAATGTTTTTCACCCCTGTAATATATGTCATTTCCGATTTTCGCCCTGATAAATTTTTTGGTTTGATTAGCATCCTCGTAAATTTTTATTTTTCAGAATACCCCCCTCCCCCATCCAACTAAGCATAATCTAATACGCGACGCTGATTTGACATTTTTTTAATTGGCCACGTGTAAAAAAACATTTACACATCAGATTTTTTTAAAAAAAATATTTGAAAATTAATTTAAAAAAATAGCAAAATCCAAAAAAATCATAAAAACATTCTGATTTTTTTTCCAAAAATTTAAAAAAAATAAAAAATTCAGAAAAAAAACATTAAGATTTTTCTGAAATATAAAAAAACAGAAAAATAGTCAGATTTTTTCCAAAAATTTTATAATCGAAAAAAATTAAGATTTTTTTCTAAAATAAAAAAATCATAAAAAACATTAAGATTAAATCAGAAAATATAATCAGATTTTTTTTAAAATTAAAAAGATTTTTAAAAATTCTGGAATTTAAATTTCAAAATACAAAAAAAGTAAATTTTCAAAATAAAAAAAAGATCATATTTTTTTTAAAAAAAATCAGGAAAAAATTTTAATTTTTAAAAAACTGGATACAAATTTAGAAAAAAATTCAGATTTTTTATTCGTCAATTTTATAAAAATTCCTAAATTTTTTTTCTAATTTTTACATTTTTTATATAGCTCCAAAATGGATTTTTGTTAGAATCATTAGCCAAAATTGTAAAATCTTCATAATTTTGTAAAAAAAATGATTTTTTTTCAATATTTTAATTTCGGAAAAGATTTTATAAAATTTTCGAAAAAAATCTGAATTTTTTATAAATTTGTATTTAGATTTTTAAAAATTAAATTTTTTTTGTGTAGAAAATATTTAAAAAAACTTTTTTCCAAAATTTTCTTTTTTTGTATTTTGAAACTTAAATTCCAGAATTTTTTCAAATCTTTTTAATTTTGAAAAAAATCTGATTATATTTTAAAAATTTTGAAAAAAAAAATCTTATAGTTTTTTTTAAAATTTTTGAAAAAAATTTTGGTAATAAAAAAAATTTCCTGATTTATTTTTTTTAAAAATTCCGTAAAAAAAAATTTATTTTCAATTTTTTTTATTTTTAAATTAATATAAACGAACTTATATTATTTTTTTGTAAAATTTTAATAATAAAATCTGATGTGGCCAATTAAAAAAAAGCCAAGTCAGCGCCACATAAGCGAATTTGGTGAGTTGGACAGGGGTGAGGGGTTTTCCGGAATTTCTTTTTATACAAGGATGTTAATCAAACCGAAAATTTTATAGGGACAAAAACCCAAAATGACATATATTACAGGAATGAAAAGCACTATTAACCCATTTTTCTTTTACGATTCTCTCTTTCAAAACGCAATTCATTTTTCCCTCTCTCCCATAATCCCTAACTTGTCTCAATTAATATATTATACATTGATTTAAAGTTATTAATTTCAAATTTCAAGAAAATTTGTTAGAACTTATATGTTAAATAAAAACTCTTAATTTAACAGTTGGATTGGTATATACACACAGAGAGAGGTTGATCATTATGTGTACCTCCAAAAGATGGCCTATATTGATGACAAATGCATGAGAAAGAGGCTCAACAGTGATCCACTTTCCATCTTTTAATACTTGAAGGCCACTTACATCATCTTGCATTAAAATGGTGATGAGGTAAGCATCTTTGTGTTTGGGTAAACCTAAAGTTAAACTTGGTTCAGGGCATGGTGGATAATGATTAATTGAGGTAATCATTGATCTGGTAAGATCGTTTTTAAAATATCCACATTTCAGACCAATTCCTTCACTGATTAAATCCAAGATCCTTGAACCCAACTCCTTAATTTTAATAGAAAAATCCCCAACACATTCTCTGCAAGAAAAGATATTTATTTATTAGAATTTATAGCTACAAAGTGCAAATTAGGGGTGAAATATATGAATAGATTAAGTACAATTTAATTTGGATATTTGAATCAACCTATTATATTTACAGTTCAATAATTTTTTTAATGGAAAATTCAATAAAAAATTAGTAATAGTTAGTTACATGCAAAATTTGAATTATATTTTGAGCGAGATACTGCTTATTTTCTTGAATCAAGTTTATTATTTATTTTACAAAATTTTCTTGAATCAAGTTAATTAGTTTAGTTTGAGAGGTTAAGATATTTCGAAATTTCAGAACAATGTTTTTTTTAATGGTGAATATTAATGTGTTAATTAGTCGTTATATGATATTTTCTATCTTTTTAGGATTCAAATCCTAGACATGTATTCATTACCACCTTTAAACAATTAAACCCTTAACTCAACCAACTGAGCTACTCATCTCCCCGAAATGCCAAAGTCATTCGAAGGAAACTACAATTTCTAAAATCTTCCAAAAGAATATTGTTTCAAGAAGTCTTCAAGCAAGCAGTTACTAGCTCCTCATTGCCAAAATTCAAATTCAAAGAAGAAATTGGTGGAAGAAGTTGCTTGAAAGTTAGAAGACACACATAATTAATCCTCTCAATTGTTGGGATTAGGTCTAGTTGCTATGAATATGATGCAGATACTTAATCTGATTGGTTATATAGAAATCCTATTTATTATATATTTGGTTTAATTATGTTTTTAATGCTTTTTCTAACGTGCAATGCAAAAACGAATTTTTGATTTAGAAAGTTCGAGACATCTACCTTTTATATAAGAGATCTAAATTAAATCATGTGTAGATATTAATGATTAGACATAGGTTAGGTTTTCATTCTCTTACACAGTCATATGTTAGATATGGAAACGTACGATGAGGGATAAATGAAGGTATAAATTAAAATAGGAGGAGTATAAAGTCGATTAAAAAAAGATATTAGATGATTGGTTAATGAAGGTTAATCCCGAAGTTAAATCTACAAAATTACAAAGGTAATTTTGTCATATTAAACAATCTTTACAAAAGTAAATATTTAAATTAAAATAAAATTATACTTATAAACAATGAAAAAAAAGATTGTGAATATCTTTTTAAAGTTAAATCTATATTTCTCATAAGAGTGGGTAGTTTTGTAGTTTTCATTTACCTGTATGTAATTGGATTTTCAGGCCATAAGTGTTGCCATTGGTCCAAAGGATGAGATGGGTGTCTAAGACTATCCCTCCATAAATGAACCTTTTCAGTTTCATATCTAAGACTGCTAGTAAACTTCTTACATGTCTTCAAATCATCATCAAGATATAAGTTTTTCTTGTATTCATCACGCATCTGAAACACCTCCTTAAAAATACTCATTGTTTCCTTCATTTCATTCACCGAGATTCCATGATTCAGAACCTGTTTTACCATAGAAATGTTACGTCAACTTCTGTTACACATATGTCATTGTAGTATGATGTGGCAACTAAAAATTTTGGTGAAAAATATGTGGGAATGAAAGTTTGAAGAATTATTTTTTTCTTTAAGAGACTTAAAACAAAAAACTAATATATTTATGTGTAAGTAATTCTTGATATATATTTAAAAAAAAACATTTAATAAATGTTTTAAAGAAAAGCAAAGCAGTCCTCGTGAGCTTAGCTCAGTTGATTAGGACAATATATATATAAAATATGCAAGGTTCGGGGTTCAAACCCCGATCACTACCGAAAAAAAAGAAAAACAAAGCATTAAGTATGAACCTGAAAGAATCCAAACTCCTGAGCAGCCTTGATAATTTGTTGAATTGTGTGATCTCTATCACCGTTTTGAGCTTCATTGAGATCAATTATTGGGATGTTGTTGACTGGGATTTTGAGATCCTCCCCTGGCCTTGTTTCTAATGGGAATATGTAGTACTCAGGCACAGATTGGACATTTGACCAGTTTGAAATAAGTTTCTCCATATCCCTTTTAAGTAGTTTGATTATACTTCAGTGCACAATGATATTGATATTTATTGGCAAAAAATATGGGGAGGGGTGTATAATGTTGACGGGGAAAACCAATAAATTAAATCACGTGCATTTCTATTTTATTGTATAAGGGATACATCAATATTGTTTTTGTTTTTATGGTGATAGCACGTCAATATTTTTTTAACAAGTAAAAATGATATTATTTACACCGACAAACAATCTCTTCAACATAAGGTATATCAAAGAGACCACAAAGAATTTACAAAGTCAACACCTGAAAATAGAAACAAATCAGTCGATGGCCAAACAAACAAGCGGGCTCGACCATTACATATGAGTCCCAAAAGAAAAACGGACTTTCTTAGCTTTAAGTCACCATAAAGAATACGACTTAACTTTTTCTAATAATTGAATCATAGTATTTTCATTCCACACAATTCAAGCACACAGTAACCAAATCATCCGAAGAAAGGACCGCCGCCATTTCAGATCACTTGTGTAATAAATGAACTACTAAAAATGATATGTAATCACCTGAGAATCCACACCATCAAAACTGATCCACGACCACACTAACTGCCACAAAGTACCAAAAATGTTACAAAAGAGGAACAATTGTTTAACGTCCTCCTCGTGATAGCACATCAATATTGTAGTGAGAATCAAAATCATTATTTAGATCATAATGATTTAAGTTATAGTATTTTTTTCTATTAAACAAAGGGAATAAGAGATTAAAGTGAAACCTAAAATTTTCTTTTGTATTTTTTTGTGATTTTGTCGTCTGAGTACGATGTTGTGATGTTCGTCGATGTCTTGTGCGGCGTTTTTTGATTTCACGTCTTTTTGCGGTGTTCGTTTGGTTTCTATTGAAAGATCAACTTCAATCAATCACATCTTCAATCAATGATTTGGACGTCAACGTTGCAGATCCGAAATCATGTGTATTCTGGTGATTTAGATTTTATAATATTTTTTGTAGGCATCTTGTCGTTGTATGCTAATAACTTGGGTGTCGTTTGTTTGTTCGCATATTCACCATTTACCTTTTTTAGCGATGTTGATCATATCATTGTATTTAGTGTATTATATCAATTTAAATGAATGAATACCATTTTGTTTTTGTAAAAAAATAGAGAATGAAATTGTTCCTTAAAGAAAAAAAAAAATGAAAGTGTGTTGATCCTATTCCTAATATTATAAGCGCTCTGGCCATGTATGTGATTTGGTTGTATCTTTTATTCCTCTTTTGATCCTATTGTATTTAATTAATCGCAGGATATACCATAGAGATAGAAAATACACCTCTCCGCTGTGGACATGTGGTTTGGTATGTAGTGAAGCAATGGATCACTAATCCACTTGAACATTTTTATTGGTTGGTCAAACATTATCCAACCTGGTTTATTTTTCAGGAATGATATCTTTGTTGTATATAGCAGTATTGATACTTGTTTAATAAGTGAAATGTATTAATGGGAGCACACAAGTTACTCCAACATATTACAATGGGAGCACACAAGTTACTCCAACATATTACATTGGGGGAGCAACTTATGCGTAGACATGATTCCAAATAAAATTTATTTAGTCACACATATAACTAATAAAATTTAAAAAGTAAATAATATTAAGTGATGTAATTAAAATATTTCTCTTTTATATTTTATCACAAATGTTATACCGCACAATTTTAGAAAAATCACAATAGAAAAATAAATGTGTGATAGATTCAATTCTTTAAGGTTTTGTTTCTGAGTTTAGATGAAAATGATAAAGAACTTTGTAGAAAAGGAATGAGAATTAGGTGCAAGGAATATAAGATTTTGTTAGGGGGAGGTTTTGGGGTTTATAATACAAAATCCTCATAATTTGGAAAAGATAAAAATTGTATTGAATTAAGATTTTGAAGGGTTTATATGAATTTTTTAAGGGTCTTTTAAGCCATAATAAATGCACTTTTTTCCTCTCATTTATTAATCTTTCTAACTTTCTCTCTGTCATATTAATTAGCATTTTTTTAATTAGTTATAGAAACAGGTTTTATTTAAGGGGTTAACAAAAGAACTATCACCATCTTCATCGTTGCAATCACAATCACCATCGTCGTAGAAGCAAAAGTCTACCATCACCACCCTTGTTCTTCTGATTTGGCCTAGCAAGCTTCGACAATGTTGAATCCGATAACCGAAACCTCTACATATCAAGTTCTAACTGATCAAGCGACAATTGAAAAAATTCGCCATCCCTTACCTCAATCTTCGTCACGCCAGATGGATCTCTTACGTGGGAATCATCACCTTTTAGCCACATAATGGAAACAATCATGCACCTCCTCATCTTCCACGTCAACGGATAATCGAAATGAAAGTTCTAACACACACCTGAAAAGTGTGGGCCAGTGGGAGATGCTGAAATTTCTTCTCGAAGATTCCCAACAAAGCCTTTGCCAATGATGAAGTATTATGGGTGTCGGTTTCGAATTGGATTTTGATGTTGCGCTTTTTGGGAGAACCTTCATGTTTAACGCCACATTGGATTGAATCACCACGACCACCAATATTTCATTCTGATCAAATTTTTATTTTTGATTGAAGAAAGAATCATAAAGGACCAATTCTTCATCTTCTCGTTTTCTATCAATGTTTTTCTTTCTCTCTTTTTTTTCAGGGAAGAAAATTAAATTTGTCTCATGATGGTGATTTTGGTGAATTGGCAAATGTACCAAATTGTATCAAGTAATAAAGTAGTACGTTAATCGTCTCAACAAGGATTGTTGTTCAACTCGGCAATTAGTAGAATCTATTTAAAAAGCAAATAAAAGAAAAGGGATTTGAAGGTGGTTGTAGGGTTTTAATTGTCTTGCCCAATGCAAGATTAAGTTTTGTTTATTCATAAGTTTAACGAAGATTAGGGAATCCTTGAATCCCCCCTCCGTCTTTGTTGGATTAATTCAAAGCACCTATTAATTAAGACGTAATGATTATATAAACAATGGTTTATTCATAGGAATAATATCCCTACAGTTGTTGGATTGCTTCATAACCTCCATAACTCAATTATAAAGCCATCGACATATCTTTTGACGTCAACATCTCATGTGCCTCCTAAATTTTCATCAAAAGGAATTACACTCCATAGCGATGTCAAAGCCTCATACACTAAGGGTCCCTAATAAAGTAAAGACTCTTGAGCAAAAGTCATATGTAACAATTCAGTTAAAGCGCAATAATTAGATAATGAACCCTAACCTAGTTTACAAAAGATTTAAACAGTAAAACATATGAAAAGAAAATATAACTCAAATCATAATGAATAAAAACTTTATTAATAGAATCCAACAAATAAGAAGAGGTTCATCGTGGAACCCTAGTCAAAGAGATTTAGTTGCTCTTGGCAAGAGTTGGTGAGAAAAAAAATGGTGTATTTTTCCTTTATTGTTATGGTGCCACATATGGAAGACGTTTATTTGGAGGGCAATGTAGACTGCATTAAGATCAAAATGTGAGATAACATTAATAGTTGCATTGAGTGGGATAGTTGCATTACTTATATCAGATTGTACCACATTCAAAGTTTTGCATTCGTATTAGCGTCGAAGAGTGTCCAACATGTTCTATATATGCCAACACACCTTTAGTTGTATTAATAGCTAATCCAAACATTGCTTCAAATTAGTTTATCCATCTTTCAGAGACGTTCTTAAGTCGGTTAACAAGCAAAATTAAAACATTCAATTCAGTGGTAAGGTTGTGGTTTTTGGTTAAATAAATACTACCGGTAATACCCAAAGGTACCCGACAAGAAGTTGTACATGCTATGATTAATTCTTCGTATCTTTGAAATTTTTGTGAAGTTCTTGCACTAACTAGAAACATGAAGCTTCTAAGTGGTGCATCAGATTCTGACACTGATTAAAGAATGTCGTTTCCTGAATAGGTTATGGATATTGGAGATGGAACAATTGGTGAAAGCAATTACATGGACATAGCACTCGGTATTCCATATGATTTACTCATCCCAAGTTAAGGAGATCCTCTTGCATCAATTGTTGATAACACTTATCCAAGATTGTTGGAAAACATGAGTGATACAACTTACTTCTAAAATAGAGCTATCTTAGCACCTAAAAATTCAATTATTGACCAAATCAATGATTTTATGTTCAATTGGATTCCAGGATAAGAAAATACACCTCTACGATTTGCCATATTCATGGTACATGGATGACGATGTAGTAGATGATGTCCACACTCTCGAATTTCTCAACACAATAACTACATTGGGACTTTCGATCACAAGTTGAGACTAAAAGTAGGAGTGTCAATGATGCTATTAAGAAATATAGATCAATAGTTAGGATTATGCAACGTGACAAGACTTGTTATAACATGGATGGGAAAATATGTGCTAGATGAAAAAGTGATATTTGGAAGTAATATCAGAGACAATCTTTATACCCATGTTATTTCTGACACCTTTTGACGTAAGAATTTCTTGCGAGTTTCAACGAAGACAATTTTATTTGGTTGTTTCATTTGCAATGACTATTAATAAGAGTCAATATCAATCGGTAAAACAATTTTGGATATATCTGTCAACGTATGTGTTCTCACATGTTCAGTTGTACGTTGCAATATGAAGGGTCACTTCAAGGGAAGGGTTGAAGATATCGATACACGATGAAGTAAATGTAGATACTAATGTAACATCAAATATGGTCTATAGAAAAATATTTCGTAATTTATCATAACTAATGTTGTCTGTACTATTTTTCAAAAATATGGATTTATATTGATATGATTAATGTGGATCTATGTTTATCATACGACTTATATGAGAACTATCTTTTATTTTGGTATAATTTTTTTTTACAAGTATTATGGACAGACCACTTGGTAATTGTTTTTTTTTTTTTTTGTGGTGGCCGAGATTCGAACCTCGAACCTTGCATATATTATGCATTGTCCTTACCAATTGAGCTAAGCTCACGGGGATGGTACTTGTTTTATTAAGACTCGTATATCACACGGTTGATGATATAGTTTTTTTTTTTTTTTTTATACTATTGTAACCGCTTCAAGATGAGTATATAGTTTTGTTTTTCTTAGAGCAAGATGAGCATATAGTTAAACCGAGTTAGAGAAAACATTTTAGCATCATATAAGAGGCCTAAATTTTTTCCTCTGGACAACCCAATTCTAAGAAAGTAAGTACCAATAAAATTTAACTTTTTAAATATTTATTTTATCCATAAATTGCATATGAATTGGACATATGCAATGCTTTAAAACCATATGAGTTTATTGACACTCATGAGTAAAACATAACAATATGAGATAATTGTACCAAATTGAGAAACTTTATTTAGTTTCTAAATAAAAGTTTTTTGATGTAAATAAATTCTGAATTATTAAAAAAAAAATTAAGGTGTCCAACAACATTACATCATCAATTTATTAAAAAACAACATTACACAATCAAATGATACTTTTTGCTTTTCACAATATTTCATTTAATCCTTTGGTTCCTCTTCCTCATAGGATTTCAGCACCATGTCCATGTCATATTGTTTCTGAAAGTAGCGAGTGAGGAACTCCTTGTATTTGTAAGACTTATAAATTGGTGGATTGTGTTCATCAATGAGATTTTTTGTTGGTTCAATGAAACAATCACCTGATGGAGCTATAAAAAAGGCAGCAGTTGTACGAGCTTGATCTGAATTTGTCACAGCTCTATGTTCAGCACTTTTTAGCTTACCATTAGTGAGTATCTGTATTCAATATTGCAACCCATCACAATTCAACAAAATTTACAAACATACATAAATTAAAAAGAGACATGATTGAAATGAAGAAGAAAAAAAAATGAAAGATTTCCTTCATGGGTTTGATAGTGATATTTCTAAGTCACTGGAGCCAATCATTATTGCTATTGAAATCTATATTGAATCTAGAGGATCAGAGGTGCAGAGGATTAGAGGAGTCAAGAGGATTGAGATGTCTAGACGATCAAAGAGGTGCAGAGGATCAACACCACAATTGTTCACCGGAGAGGATGTGATGGTTAACTGGTATAGTGTATAGTTGTTATGATGTATATAGTGGTGGAATTTGGATCATTATAAAGTCTGTAAAAAAAATTTGCAACACATTTATATGAGTTTACATAAGAAATTGTAAGCAAATAATCAAAAAATATAAGGAAATTGCTCAATTTATAGGGGTTTATATAAAAAATTCAGAGAGATTTACATAAGAAATTGCAAAAAATTTGGGTCGAAGCATGAGTAACTGCCCAGGCTTGCCATACCTTAGAGCTGGATGTATATACTATGGTGGCATTTAGCATGGGAAAGGGAAAGAGTTTCTCACCATGGGAAAGTTAATTTTGACCATCAAATCAACTAAGGAACATAGTTTTATCATACATCTTCAACACCAAATGTTTTTCTCTCCTCCATGATTCACTCACCCCACCACCAGCTCTGTGTACTGCAAGATTAGACCAACCATGACCACTATTCAAGAGCTTGAATCACACATTTCTACCACATAGCATCATTTGGTTTTGCACAACTTGGTTATTGTGAATCTG
>Ga0315914_1003515_pt1 | contig 23787 bp, 20 predicted proteins | sample MpolenodulesMG_FD_203920 | JGI IMG/M metagenome (GOLD analysis project Ga0315914, IMG submission 203920) | Medicago polymorpha root nodule microbial communities from Los Angeles, California, United States - elongated nodules | ecosystem: Host-associated > Plants > Roots > Nodule | place: USA... | reverse complement strand
CCACCATCTTCTTGTTCATCAAACATGAGAAGATTTTCAGGTTCATCCATGATCAAGTGGTAGTTAAGAAGCCCTTTGCTGAAGAAGACAATTAGGAGGAAGGATTGGGTGGAACCAGGCATATATGTTACTTTCTCTTTTTCAATAAAATCTAAACCGTTAAATCACTTTCAAAGATCTAATGGAATTTAATAGATGGTTCACCGGTGAGGGACTTAATTGCTCCCTCACCGTAGAATCAACCCAAAATGTATTTTACTTAATTCCTTAAAATATAAATATAATTCAATTACTTTCTCTTTCCACTTTTTCTCATTATTATTTATTATATGTGTGCTTGTGTTGGGTATGTATTTTCCAAGATCTAGAGACCGATCCAACAAAAGTCAGGGCAGAAAAATGATTTTTTTTAAGCATGTAGGTAAATATTTCGTCTATTCCATTTTTTCACCAAAATTTGTGGTTTATAACAAGAAAAAAAATTCGATTCCTTGTACCCATATGTTTTATTCCTTATTTATTTCATAATTGAGAATAAGGGGTAGGTCTAAACCTGTCATTTCTCTGCGTTTATGGAGTTGAAAATAGGAGATAGGACTAAAACTGCAAAAAACATATAGTTTAGGGACGGTTTTGTTCGATTTGAAAGAGTATGACCATTTTCGTGAGCTGGTCAAAATGTGAGGACCAAAAGTGTAATTAAACCTTGATGTTTGCCTTGATGTTTTACAAAGAAATAAGGTATCTTCTAAGCGTAACTATACAGGCTAATTTGATCAAGTGAGGTATGATTACAATGAATAGCAAAACTATCATCCCTCAAGATTTAACAATGCTGTGTTTACACTATTAGATTCAAACTCCGACATCTAGGTTAACCGAAAGAGATTATTTAAAAAGTTATCCAAATTTGTAACTATGAGTGATAAAAAAAGTGTTTTCATTGGGACACTATTACTTTTAATTTTCACGCCCTATTATTTAAACAAACAATCATATCAACACTAATACAAAACTCCACAATTAAACATGTTTAGGGAGATGGATGACTTTCTAAAAAATTGGGTTGCACCTCACCCTCGTAGGGAGTAGGTAGCTCACTTGATTGAGCTAAAGACTTAAAAGTTTTTTTTTACAAAAAAATAAATATATCAACATGAAATTGGTAATATTGAGTAAAAGTAATTGATATCTGTAACATAAGTCAACACACAGTAAATTTGTGCACATGTGCTATCAGGCATCTTTTAAGGAAAAAATCGTGTTGGCGCAAAAAACTCAGGGCATAAAATAACTCAAAATTGGTGCAACAAAGTTAAGGTCGAAATATTAACATTAAAATGAGGGCTTAAGCTAACACACATGAATGCTTACACACCATTTAGTACCTTAGCTTCAATTAGAGGTACTACTTCAGCCTCAGGGCATTAAAAAGTAATTTTGTGGTGAACAACAATCAATGTATCCAACAACTTTAAAGATGTAATGAACAACAAAGTAATATTTCTAATGAGTTTACTAGCAATTAAAAACATTTCCCTCGTAAAAAATTCACCAAACACGATGTTCAGTTACTCACAAAATACATAGAACAAACTGGCTTTTGGAGTTCAACCAGGAACGAGATTTGTTCCCCCACAGAAAATGGCTTAGATACATGAACTTTATGTCATAAATACATTATTAACTTTCACTAATCTTACTCCAGATATGATGTAATTTTATTGCTAATTCAGCTGCACGCCTCTTTTCTGCATGGCTGAAAATATTCAAGTTCATAACCTCTTGAGTTGCATATAAAAGCTGCTCTTCGACTTCAATTGAAAGAGCAATGCAATTTGGTCCATGGACAGTGCTCATTTCAACAACCTGAAACAAGAAAGACAAACATAAATAACTGATATACTTCCCAGGTTATTCGGTAAAAGTGATTAACAACATAATATCCTACATTGCATTATCAATGATCGTTAAACAATTTAATAACCCAGGCCTGTTTAGCTTCACTGGTCAAGTTCCCGCACATTGTATTTTTCAAATCGCACGGAATATACAAATAGCCATCAGAAGAAAATAAAAATTAGCATCTTCATTTCATTCATGATTCGCACTTCTACTTTAAAAAGCTTTGAATACCATTTAAGGTATGCCACGAAGACGCAACAAAAGTGTTTTACTATTTCCTTAATTAGTTATTTTCAAATTCTTATACACATCACTGTAAATTTCAATATTATAATAAAATATTGTTATGAGTAAGTGAACTTGCCTGCTGCAGCCACGGGATTATGGTATTGAAAAATTTTCCTTCCAGAAGATACGGTGCTAAAGTACTAAGAAGAACATTGACAGTTTTCATGGATAAACTTTCTATAACTGGACCAGTTTTATTCAGAAGCTCAACGAGAATAAGTTCATCACCTGAACACAAAGCTTCCATATATGCAGAGTTTAGATCTCCTTCACATACAAGACGATTCACACATTTCCAGTAGTTTGTGTTGCCCTCAGGAGGACAACCATTTCTAGCATTGGTTCTGGAAGCAGAGGAAAAGATACTACCATTCTTTCTCACTTGAGCAGAACTCGTGCTTTGTCTATCCTCCCCCAAGCTGTTCAAATTATCCTCTCTGACTTTTGGGGCAGTCTTAACCTTGTAACTTTTACACATATCCACACTATCTCCAGCAAGAATCCTCGGTTGGCTCCTTGAAAATGATCTTTTTTCCAAACTTTCACTACTTTTCACCGAAAACAAGCCTGATTGCTTAGTACTACTTTCTGAAGATGGCTTTGGAGTGCATACGGAGATCCTGGGAGAAGCGACATTTTGGCTCTGCCTCACAAATTTGGAGTTTTCTGAAAAAGAATGTCTTCCTCCTTTTAAAGATTCTTGAGATAATCTATCGATTACATTTTCCAAGCCTACCATTCTTGATTGGATTGTAGAAAGAGCATCCATTATGCTAGTTGTAAAAATCTGAAAAAGATTTGAAGTGTGCTAAGTAAAATATATACCACATACCATGTGACACATAACAAGAACTTTTTCAGACATTACTTCAAATATGAATGAGCACACGTGTGCCAAAAGTTACAACCTTGATATTTTTGTTGTGATAAACCACATATATGTTCACTACACTATTGATTTCGTTATAAATAGGTGATCGAAAAAATCATACAAGACTTACAGCTCTTACCGAAAGCACTTCAAGTATTATCACAGGTTGTGGAAAGTAAAAAAGGATGCTAATGTTAAATAAATGAACTATTGTATGTGTGTAGGAGAGTATCTAGCAGCAGCAAGACTCAAAAACTTACAAATAGAAATGTATATATGTTAGTATGTAGAATATTAATACCTGTAATTGATGCATCATGTTTTCCTGTTTGATTTCCATATCTGAAAGTTGATTCCGAATACAAGTCATTTCATTTGCCCTTTCTACACAACATTGATGTGTAATTTGGGGACTTGATTCAGTGACCGTTGAATCAGAACTTTTAGGATCCTGCATCTTTATGGAGTACATTTGTTCATTGCAGCTTATTCCTTCACCTAACCGTTGGCTTCTCCCATTTGGCTTCTGTGGTCCATTGTTTGCAAAGCAGTCATGGGAAGTTAAAAACTTGGTTTCATAGTTAGAAACAGAAGAGCACTCCTGCTTATCATCCATAGGCACATATTCATAACCTGCATCTTGCATGCTTGTAATATCAGCACTGACTGTTACTAGTGGCTTGGTGACAGAACTAGCCTCAAATTCTTCATTATGAAATTCCACTACAGAATGTGTTCTAGGGACTGCAACTTCAACATGCCAATCATCTGTTTTGGGATGGCGAAGATGGCCAACATCATTTTGACATGCTTTTCTTACAGACAAAGGAATCCTTCCCGTAGTTGATTTCATATTAACTTTTTGGAGCCTAACATCTCTATGCCTGGACTCAGTAGTAGTAGTACTACTGAGATCGACAGAGTCACCTACGCAGATATTTTCTGCAGAAAGCATAACAACTTAAAACCATGCCAATAAATAAAAGAATAGCAATTAGAAAGTTTCATCACAAATTCATCCTAACAGATGATGATATTAGCATATTACTATTTTAGTCATGTGCTCGAGATTGATTAAGATGAATATAAATAAGAATACTATATTTTTTGTTTGGTAGATAGATAAAATGGCAATAGCCATTGCAAACTCACGCACACAAGTGGAGGAGCCGAGGTTTGAACCCTAGTCACAGTGTCTGACCTAACAATTTTGGTATTTTTACCAATTGAGTTAGGATTTGTGGACAACAAGAATACTATCTAATTGGGACTTATAATACTACCAAATATCTTTATATACTCCCTCCGTTTTTAAATATAAGCAAAATTGACTTTTTAGGTTCATTCATTTAATGATGTATGTGGTCCATATTATGAACCACATACATCATTAAATGAATGAACCTAAAAAGTGTGAATGAACCTAAAAAGTGAATTTTGCTTATATTTAGAAACGGAGGGAGTATATCCTTATTCCAACCAATAGCAATATTGATATCAAAATTATAAAGAGGGAGAAAGTGCAAAGGTAAACCTTTGAACGAGGATCCAGTTTCTGAAGGCTCGGTAGTATAATGACCTGGAAGCATTTTCCAATATTGAAGAGCTTGTAAAACCGCATCCCTCACCGGTTTCACCTATAATCGATTATTAATATATACACTTATAAGTTAGTTAACAAGAAACATGAAAATTGAGAAATGTAATACTAACAATGTAAAAAACCGAGAGTGAGAAATCACCTTGTCAAACCTTGACGAATCAAGAGAATGAATACAAGAAACCCTCAAAGACGACAAGAATGAAGCACGAGTCAAAGCAATTTGTCCCAACGCAACAGAAGCTGCTTTACGTGTTTTCCAATCCGTATCTTTCAAACCCTCTCTAATACTACCAACAGCAGTCAAAAGAACACTCTGTGTCGAAGCTCCACCAGCCTGAATAATACTCCTATTCAGCTCAATCAACGCAGGTTTCGCCATAAAATGTGGATTCTTAAGCAACTTAAGAATCCTAATCAACATACCATACAAAACCGAAACAGGAGGATTCCGCGTATTTTGTACAATACCAGCAAGACAAAACGCTGAAGCAGACTGAACATGCTTATTCTGTTCACCAACAAGAGCGTCAAAAACCGGACTAGACAATAAAACAAACACCTTATCTTCATTACTTTGATTCCCTAATTTCAAAGCTAAAACCGCAAACAGTTCAATACAACCTTCTCTAACGGAAGAATCTGGATCTCTAAAACATTTAACAACCGCGGCAACAATTTTGGTGAGATGTGGGAGTATAAGAGATTCATAAACTGTGGCGAGTGAAGCAATGAGTTTGAGAGATTGTTTTCTGATGGAAGGTTTTAGTTCAGAGTGAATGTCGAGAATGCAAGAGAGGAATGGGGAGATGGAGTGTGGAGTTAATGAGTGGAGGATTGTTTCGAGCTCTTTCGTTCCAATATCGTGTGTGTCTCGATCTCCAACTTTGTTTAATGCATTATGTACTCTTTGCTTCATCTCAAAATTACTACTCAGCTTGTTGTTGGTCTTCATTTTCTTACTGTTATTGCTAAATTTGTATTGGTGTTACCATTTCAATCTCAAATTGATTTGAATATTTTGAATGATGAATGAAATACTATAAAGTAATTGAAATTTGAAAACGGAGTCAGAGAATAGAGAGAATCTTGTTGCGACAGAAAAGACATATTTATAAATTCAAAATTGAAACTACGCGCTCTTCACGTGAATTTGAATTTCGGATTTATGTTATGGGCCTTCAGTTTCTATTTTGGGCTTTGCTAGTTATTTTATGCTATATGCTTCAGCTGCCGCTTGGAACAACACGATGATGATAAAACTAGGTGAGGTTTAGCACCCATGATGGGAAAGTTCAACAATAACCATAGATTTAATATTAGTTGAACAATTTTTTTTTTTGAAAGGAGTTATTTTGTGCTAATTATCAACCCACTTCCTCTACACTTAATTATATTATTAATATTTTGTTTTATACAAACAAACAAAAAATATCAATTTTGTTTAAATGGTAGCTACTTTTAAGATAAAATTGACAAATAAGGAAGTTGATATATTAAATGTTACGACTCAAGAGCATTAGCTGAAAGAATAGTCGAACTCAGAATATTACACTGTTAGGTGGAAAAATCTCTTGCCTTGTATGCCTCACTTTTTAGTTAAGACTATCCAATGTAGAACTTCATAAAAGATACTTTAAACATTTTTTTTACATAAAAGATACTTTGTACTTGAAGCTTAGATTTTTTTCAATTAATATGATTATTTTTTTATCTAAAAAAAAAGATTACTTTTGGTAAACTATGATTAAAATAAATTAATATTAACTAAATTAATTTCAAGATATTTCAAATTGTTTTTTTTATTTACTTTCATGCTATTACTAAATCATCATATTAAAATAAACGAGACACACTCAGTCGGTAGAGACATTGAATTATATATACATGAGAAGAGATTCCTCAAACACCCCACTATTTATCTTAAGAAGTGAATTTCACTTGACCAAAAAAAGTAAGCAAGCGAGACATGAGAGAGAGTACACATTAATAATTTTTTTGTTTCATTTAATTTAAGATAAACAATGACACTAAATTTGCTATAAAAAAAGAATGACAACTAAATAAAGTAGTAAGAATAAAATGAGAGAAAGTTTATTAGGTATGAGCTCAAATGGTGCTTCAAGTAACTTCTTAAAAACACTAAATATAATTACCAAGCACATTTATTTATCCATTTGATCTACTCTGATGTAAATCCTTTTTCTTTTCCGAGGCATTTTGGTATAAATCTTATCTTCTTTTTTGAAGAATTCTTATCTTATCATATTCAATATAATAAATTATCCGCTACAAAAACTTGTAAATCTTTTTTTTTTCCAGGCATTTTGATATAAATCTTATCTTTTTCAATATAATAAATTATCCGCTCCAGAGGGAGGAGTTATGTGGTATCACACTCTAGCTGGTCTTGTAAATGACTCCCATAAAAATATTTACTGTTATAGTGATGCAGTAGAACCCCCATACCTTCTCCTCACAAACCATCCACGTTAAAATATCTTCCCTGTCAATTGGATTGAACAAAAAAAATCCTTTTGACCCACCACATATTTCTCATACATTGATACGTAAACAACTTTTTGAACCAATGACTACAAATACACAACTGTGCTCCTTGTGCTAAAAAGAAGAGCAATGCAATTGAAATAATTCGAACGGTGACCTAACTAAAGCGAAATCAACAGGTCTGCAATACATGACGACGGTATTCTCCCAACGCCCATATGGGGAATATGTTTCTGTATGCGGCATAAGTGATCATGCAATTCTTGTTGAAGACTCCCATTATTTCCTGAAATGGTCGAATAGTAACATGATTTAAAATATTTACATGGGTAAAGAGGGAGTAAAAGCAGAGTTATATGGTCTTCAACAATACCTCTTGCGGAAAGTCACCATTCTCCATTTGAGAATTTATCAAGCATACAGCTGCGCGGTGCAGTGGTGTTGGATCTCTCTTGGCCTGTTTCATTATATCGAAATGGATATCATTTTTATTCTTCTACAAAGAACCAGGATTATATATACGGATGTAATCAGACGCGATACATTAACCAAGTAAGTATTCAATCATCTGGGAAAATGCCAAATCATGTGACTAGTATAGAAACACAGAATGTAGTGGCAAACAGAAAAGCAATCATCGTATTTCGGGGTGTCAAGCATAACAGAAAAGTAAAGAGCCATGACTATCATATACTCCCTCTGTTTCACAATGAGTGTCGTTTAAGGTTTTGGCACACATATTAAGAAATAGAATGAAATAATCATTAGACATAATACTTTTACTAAACTGCCCTTACTTTATAAGAAAAAGACAAACTTAAAGTTGTATAGAAAATTGTGTGAGAGAAAAGTTGGAGTATTTATTGAGGGTAAAGTTGGAAGTAAAAGATTAAAGTTGTATTGGAAATATAAAATGACATTCATTTTGAAACAATTTTTTTTGGCTAAAGTGACACTCATATTGAAACGGAGGGAGTAGATATTATCAGTGTGTTCATAAGTTTGCAAGATTTTACAAATAAAGCATTTTCTTATTAGTAGGAGTCAATTACATGAATTAACCAACGCTTGTATCATGTATGAAGTTTACAGATAGACGGTTAACCTCTAATCTCCCTGAATTATTTAGCCTATAGATTTTTAGTCTCTCTATAGACCCTAAATATTTGATTATTTACCAAACATGCCCAAATCACCTAAGATGAGACTCTACCATCTTTCTTTACAATAGGAGCTACCCTAGCTTTCATTAAAATGATTGTATTCCTAATCCTATCATGTCTTGAGTAATATTCTTCTCTGATATGCAAGGCTTCCTTGTTAGCTTTTTACTGCTCAATATTCATACTCATACTCATGCAACATTACAAGTTTTCTGTCACTATTACTAATTACACTCAAACATGCCTCCATCTCATTAACCCTACTTGGGTCTTCTAGTTGACATCTCCTATCTCCCCGACATTTTGTACGATAGGTCCAAGCTACTTAAAACATGATATTTGTGGTATTGTATGCTAAAAAATTTCTAATAATTCTTGTCGGATGCAATAAATCGTGGATTTTTTTTGTTGCCAAAAACAGGCTAACGTTTTAATCCATTTGATGGTACTTAGGCCTTCTAATTAAGGGATCAATTTAAAGTAGGCTGTGGGAACCTAATATTGGTCTGTGTGAACAACAGTGAAGGCTTTAACCTTCAGGCACGTGATAGGAGGTGCTAACGTAATACTTGCCTAGATCCCTTCTGCTATCACACGGTTATCAACACGCTCCATAGCCTGCCCCTTTGAGAGTTGTGATACGAGATTGAGTGAACGGGCAGGGAAGGCTTTGTCTTTCTTATTTTAGGAACCAGAGATCTCAGAGGTTTGCTCCGAACAAAGATTGATCCATGTCTTCATCAAGTAAGATCAGTGCACTCATTTTGTATAATATGATCATGTTTATTCTTACATTGCATACTCTCCAATATTCATTTCTAAGCTATAGTTTGTGTATCGCTAGCTAAATTTTCATTTTATATCACTCCATCTAGTTAGCCTGTTGTCGTATGTTTCCAGTATTTGGTACCTAATCTTTAAAATTTCATTCATCGCTTCTCACAACTCTTCAACTACAACAATCTCATTTCCAACAAGCATTCCCTGTGAGCCTGTGACAACCTCTCTAACCTATGTTCAGTAAACAAAATTCAGAACCTATAAAAAAAAAAATAAGGGATCAAAACTGACCCTTAATTCACACCTTTAGTTATTGGGAAGTCTTCTACATTCCCAACTAGTGTTGTAACACTAGCTGTGCCCCTCTCATATGTATCTTTGATTGCACAAATATAGGCCATCCAAGCTCCTGACTTCATCAATCCTTTCACAATTTTTTAAGGTACTCTATTATATTATTCCCGTACATCAATAAAAGCCATGTATAAGTTTTATCAATCCCATCTACATCTCACCATCAATTTTCGTAACAGATATATAGCTTCATTGTTGATCTACCCGGGATAAAACTAAATAGATTTATGTGATGTTGGTGTCCTCTTAATCTATGCTCAATCTACCAAAGTTCCATAGGTGACTCATGAGTTCCATCATCTATAGGTTGCACAGTTTTGTATGTCCTCTTTGTTCTTATATAAAGAGACTGACTGAGATTAAAGTACTTCTATTGTACTTAAAAAAAGAGAGCTGACAGAGATTAAATACTTCTCCTTCATTTATTTCTGATGTAGTAGTAGACCTAGAAAAACTATTAGAGAAACTATTAGGAAGGATCTAGAGATAAATGAGTTGGAGAAAGACATGGTTTTTTGATAGAACACTATGGCATCGTTTGATTCAAGTTTTTGATAGAACACTATGGCGTCGTTTGAATCATGTAGCCGACCCAACTTAGTGGGATAAGGCTTGGTTGTTGTTCTTGTATTTATTTCTGATGGTACGTTATCTAGTCTATACGACTATACACCTTACCGTTAACCATCCCCTTCAATGGTTTTTGTTGAGAAATCTCACATTTGATGAGATGTGACATGAGCGCGTGTTAATAAGTGGTGGGGTAGCCCTCACCATGCATGCAGTTTTGTAGAGGTTGAGCTAGGACCAACCCAAATTATATGGTATTATAGTCTATCCAAGATCAGTTCGACCACCTGCTATTGGGCCACTTGGTCATGTTCCAAATGTCTAGGCCTGAGCGTGAACGTGTGTGTCTGTGTGTTAAAAAGCTTCAAATTGGATGAGAGATGGCCTGAACATGTATCTATAAGTGGTTGGTAGCCCTCGCCTTACATGCCAGTTTTGTGAGAGTTGACCCAATTTCTAGGAGTTCTATTTACCTACTCTGTTTTGCTCTATTTCCTTTGATTCAAGCCTATGAGAGTTAAAAGAAAATTTGTGTCTTCATCAACAGCTTATCAAATAACTCTTTAATCTTCCTTAGAAATTTTTTTTTTGAGGGATAATCTTCCTTAGAAATAAAAACAAAATTATTAAACAACAATCATACTTATTTACCCATAAAATTACAAACCAAAACTGATGGTTTTGTTAAGAGAGAAGTTGGTTTTAGATATCTAAATCAACATTAAATAATCACTAATCAAATCAAATTATTCTTTACCTTGTTTTTAGGAGATGGGGGTTGGATGAGCTTTGGTAGTGATTGAATGATTTGAATCTAGAAAATTATATATAAATACGGTATATCTCAATCACGAGTAATGCTAGCAACACTCTCTTTTCAACACTCTTTCTTATTGGTTTAAATCAAGGTGGGTCTAACACTTTGAAAATGGGTTCCACTTAAATAGTGGGACATACATTAATTTCCTCCAATAAGAGAGTGAGTGTTACAAAGAGTGTTGAAAAGAGAGTGTTGAAAAGTATTCCTCCTCAATCACTATAGCAGAACCAAATATATTTGTTAGTCATAATATTCTTACTATAATTTATAATGTCCTCAAAATTTTCCTTCTACAAATAAATTTCGAAACCAATTTTAATAAACATAACTGTGGTGGGGTGAGGTTATAAGTAAAACCAGAAGGAAGGGAGAACAGGAGAGGGCTGAGCCCTCTGCCCATACTCTCACGCCCTCCATCCACAGAAGTGTGGTGTTGAGTTCTGATATCAGATAAGGCGTGACAATGATGTCAACTAGTAATCAACAGCCAATCATAGACAAGGATAGGTTGTAATTCTTACGAGACATTACAATTTACAAACATAAATTATATCTAAGTTTAAGCGCCAACAAGTTATTCTCACACAGTCACACCTCTCATAAAGGATTTTCAATTTGAAAAACTAAATAGCAATCCTAAAACAAATGAAAAATATTGGCAATATTAATACAATTAAATAATTATATTATTAATATGAATTTATTTAGCCAGAGACAGGCACACTTAAGCTATTTAATTAAATAGCTGAATAGTCCTTTGATTTAAACAAACTGTCAATATGAGTAACTATCCTAAAACAAATGAAAAATGTTTTTGTGCAATAATAAACGAAATCAGTATAATGGCAGCACCAAAAAAGTTGCAAAGTTTGCTTTATACCTGTTCAGCCTCAATGAGAGCCAGCATAGCCCACCCAGTGTTTACTACATGGGACCTGTTGCTTTCCAAATTTGAATACACCTGAACAGAGACATTGCTAAAGAAATGACTCGAGAAAACACTTACATAGTCAAAAGTAATCAAATATTCTCACTCAAGTATTATTTTAAAAAATTGATGCAAAAGTACATTTCCAAAAACCAACTGCCTAAATGAATCTTCTGCAAACAGTATAATTAATTAATCATTAAAAGGATAACAAAATACTAAATGAACTAAAATTCTAGACAAATCCTAATTAGATGCATAATCTTGATAAATTTAAGGCTTAAATGCATTTGTGACACTTAACTTTTAAAAAGTTGCGATTTTGGCCCCCTAACAAAAAAAATAACAATTTTACCCCTTAGTTTTACAAAACGTTGCAAAGTTGTTGAGAAGATGCCACGTGTCCCAAAACAGGAGGCGAAAATCGTAACTTTTTGTAAAGATAAAGGGTCAAAAGAGCATATTTCCCTAAAGGTAAAGGGCCAAAAGAACATATTTCCCTAAAGTTAGAGGGTCAGAAGAGCATATTTCTCTAAAGATAGAGGGCAAAATTTCTTTGGAACCGGATATCCTTCTTCTCAGTACCAGTTTCCTTCATATTCTTTGCACAACCGTAACTAGCTTCCAGGTAGCTCTTTCGCCCCGCCCGCCATTCCTTCTTCAGGAACGGAGTCAGGCCTTTACCTTCTTCTCTTACTTGCTTGTACCTGACTGCCGGAGACTGTTCCTGTCCTGATTGACTGATTTATCTTCTATGAATGTACGAGCATTCAAAGGTGGTTTACTTACTTGTTAGAGTCAGGACCAACTGTCACTCTGCATTCATTAGCTCTTAAGCCAGTGAATGTGAATTACAGTGAGTAGCAAGCAAGCGAACGGAGCGTAGCATAGTTCGCGAGAAGCTAGTCAGCAGGAATAGCGGCCTTTCCGCTGCTAGGTCTTTCACCCCACCCGATGATATGTTGTCACGTCGTCAATTAAGTTAGAGGGTCAAAAGAGCATATTTCTCTAAAGATAGAGGGCAAAAATTTTATTTTTTTATTAGGGGGCCAAAATCGCAAAGTTTTGAAACATAAGAAGGAAAAACTGGATTTATGCCTAAATTTAAATTTCTTAAACTAGGTGTCTTATCAAAGATAAAATCGCTAAATGAAAGATACCAATGTCCTAAATCACATAACTATCAACTTGCGAGAAACTCTCATCCAGAATGTAAAAAATGTTGTCTAAACAAGCCAGATCTAGCTCGCAAAAGTATCCTCCCATGATCAATGTAGCATTTGGACAGGGCTGTACGACCATTATACTAGGTAGCAACGAAATGGAGCTGTGGAAGAACCAGCATATTCATCAATATCATCCATTAAGTGGAAGATATGGTGGTGGCAACTATGCTGAGAGTTTTCAGGTGAGTATCCGGTGACGTGTTACCGTGTGCGACACTAGGTAGACAAAGGGAGCAAAAAGAGTACAAAGAAGGACCAGTTATGATTATTTTATGAAAAGAGGAACCAAAAGCTGACAATTTATTTTGAGGAACGGAAAGCTATAATTTCCTAATTTTAGGAGACTTAACATATTTAACACAACTATGAAACTCAACTGCATAGGTATGAACATTACTGCTCACTAGTTGAGAACTGTCTTCATGCCAAATCTTTTCATTTGATGCAAACTAGGAAGACAATGGACACCCAATGGTATTGGGATTAAGAACTAGGCCATTGCTCAAGACGAGTCTTGACTTTCTAATTCCCTGCTTATAGATGACTACCAAAAGGAGTGCCAAGCAAGGCAAATGCAAATAATGGACTCTTTATAGGAGACATGGTCCTGCTATTATTACACATAAATACATTAGATTCTTGATTTAAATCCATCCTTAATTTTGCATACTCTGTTACACCCATAAGAGCATACATGTTCCAAGATATTAACTTTTTAAAAATAAAAAAAAACACACTTGTTTGAATAGGTTAACAAACAGGTGCTTATTATAGATTCTGCAATATGAAAAAGTGAGATTGACATTAAAAAAGGGAAACCTGACCTTGTTTTGACATGAAAGATAACTCTCTCCCCAACCACCAGATGGGAGCTGCTTAGACAGCAAAAAGTCACAAGCTTTACGGATGCTTAAGCAATTACTGAAACTCTTCCCAGCAGCAATCAGCCCTTTAACCCCAAACCAAGTGCCATAAGTGAAGCAAACTCCCCAAGAGCCATACCTGTTTAGCAGTTCGAGTGGTTAGTGGTCAACTAAACGAAGTTCAGTTCCATTCTGAAATTGAAGCTGACAAAAAGATGAGTCGAGAAAACTTGTGATGCAGGGATACATAAAAGTTATATATAATATCAATAGAAAATCTTATTAAAAAAGCAGTTTCCCATAAGGAGGAGCAAACCATGAACCATCTGAAGCTTGTATTTTTTCAATAAAGGCAGCAGCTTTTTCTATACAGCGTTGTATTTCTTCCCGACGATGCCCGGGATATAGTTTCCTAAATGTTGACAAAGCCTGAATTGCTGCTGAGGTACATTCCACATAACTATATAGCAAAGAATAAGGAAATAAAAATAAAATTAAGATTTGAAATGATGGAGGGGATGAATGGAATAGGGAAAAAAATTGATATTCCACAAGTATTTGATAGCTTACGTATAATCAATAACAATGTCGCCAAAAGTTTCAGCAGGATTGGCTATCTGACAACAGGGAAGGCATTACCAAGATCAGTATTGTGTATTAATATTAAATTAAATTTAATACAAAAACAGGGAGCTCAAGGAGCGTTGCTTTTAAATTAAAAGATTGAAACAAAAACAAATTATATATATATTTTGTTCTTTCTAAAGTATGTGCCCTTTACCATCACATGCTTCACATTTCAAAGAAGATAAACTAAAACAAACGAAAACAAGCCTAATTACGAGAGAAGGCTACCTCCAACCAGCTATAAGATCGTGTGAGCTCGTATGTTGCAAGGCCACCATCTTCATTCTGCAGTGATTGGAAAAATAAATACATTTAACACAAACTTAGTATTATACGAATCAAATTGATAATCATCTCAAGTAGCAGTTAAAATTAATATTTTTTTAATAAATTATAGCATTATACTTCAAATATTTTATAGGAAAATTTCTTCTCACTGCTTTAATAGTGACTTTGAACTGGAAAAAATGGCAATGAGGAAGATGAAGGCAGTGATAAAGAGAATGTTGAGGTTCCACCAAAAAGAAAGACTTCGAGTAAAGATGATTCGAATGAGGATGATGGGGAGAAGATGATAGGAGACCCTTAAAAAATAGAGTTCGGTCCATTATTGGTCTTTTTCTATTAAAAAGTATTGGAAGCAAGGAAAAGCTTTTTGAAGGAAAAGCTAAATCGTTTTCTTGGTCTTTTCCAAACAAATTACACTGGCACGTGTATTGCAAACATGGAAAAGCTAAACTAGAGAAACTATGATTTTACAGTGAAGGAGTGATGGGAAAGTGTTGTTGAAAGAGAATAGTGAGGAAAAAGTGTTCGACAAAAGTCCTCTGATGCTTTTTCCTGTGATTTGCTTAAACAGAGTAGTTTGGTTTGTTCTATCATGACATATCTAGCTTAAAGGTTGAGATATAACCACAAATGATTTTCTGGATTTTCAAATTGCTATTTATGGGTTTCTTGAAGAACCGTGATTTATGTTAAGTAGGAACGGAACAAATAGCATAAAATAATCACCATGATTTACTTGCTAGGACTAGTATTCAGATAATCTGATTTGAATCATGAGGAATCTAACTACCTGTAATGAGATAATGACATTTACAGCATCATATAATCTCCTTGCATCCAATGGTTCACCAACAATCTCAGGTGCAATTTTAGATAGCAATAGGACAGCCTGAAAAATGAAAATAGAAATCAAAATAAAGAATCAAATAAGCAGGTCTAAATTTTTTTCATCAATAATTACTTTCAGTCCTTCAGCTGTGCAGTCAGATATTGGCCATCCATGATCTGCAGTTGAAAAAGGCCAAGCACCTTTTGAAATGTGACGGTACCATTTACTAAGATCACCAGGACAATCTTCTGAAACCTTTTAAGAAAGAGAAGAGATTCTGGTCAACATGGGCAAACCGATGCAACTTTTAATAATAAATAAAAATAATTACCTGTGAATTCTTAATGAATGTATGAGCCTTTCTTAGAGTTGGACCAAATTCTTCAATTAGGTTAGTTGAAATAATTGCTTGGGCAGCAAATGAAGTATCCCATAGTTGACTTCCATTGTAGCCCTGCAACAAAAATTGGTAATGCATAAATTTGTAATATTAGTTTATTGGGAAATGCTAACGGTTAAGGAAGCAAATATAGTAATATCGATTGGAACTTGTGCATTCAACTCCTCAAAAGTCTAAAAAATGGTATTTTCAACTTAAAACTTTCTCTTTTTGGTTTCCTTAACCATTGCCCTAAGGGCACTGGTTAGCATGACCCTAATTTATTTTATCAGACTTTAGCTTAGAAAATTTTGATTGTGCTTTAACAATGGTTCCACATAATCATAACAAGACAACAGTTATGTGCAATTGAAAGAAAAAATCACTAGATAACTCCAGCAAAGGGAAATAAGTTGACTTGTATGTTGACCTGCATTTTCATGCCATCTTCAGCAATCCATAGATAATCATGGATCCTTGGAAGATGCAACTTGAAAGCCTCTGAATTTGGATCTTCTACCCAGCAGCAAAGCATATTTAACACCTAATAATAACCATTGGGAATAATAATAACTAAATAATCAGTATTATTTTTCTCATACTACTTCTCAAAGAGTGGAAGTAATAGACAATGAATGAACAATTGAAGGGAGTCCTCATAGAAGCTTGCCACCTCTCAAGAATTACCTTATTTACAGGACCTATGCAAATATAACGAGTATTCTCATCTTCATAATGTATATGCTCCATTACAGTCTCGACAGCCTTTTCTCTCAATTTTTTGCAAGGCCAATTCATGAAAATAGGCTCAACAACCTTGTGTAGAGTTGCCCAAAGAATATCTTGCACGAATGGGTGAGGATAGTACAAGTCCTCCTGCACAAAAACAAAGGTAATCCTTTTGTAACTCTTACTTAACTCTAGCTCAATTAAATAGATAGTTGAATAGTAGAGAAATCAAATGCCAAGTCCTATTTGTAAGAGGTGTCAAATTATTCATGAGTCTTTACTTAATAGCTCAAGCTTATGGAAGAGTTAGTCCATGACATGCTACCAAAGCCCAGATGAACAAGTGATAGCCACTTTAATCATGAATGCCCCAATTATTTTAAATAGGTATCATATTAGGTATATTGTTCCAATTTCAAGCTCAAAGGGCTCTTGCATAAGGGAGCGAGTTAGAGATATAATTCACGTGTGCTTTCACTAAACAGAAATCCTATAATAAGTCATAGTGATGGACGAATATAGAGGGAGCAGAGTTTGTACTAAGGATACGAATGGCATTGCAATAAAATAGAAATCCTAGCAATGAGTTGGTTTTTGCAGTAGAAACACAAAGTAATACACTAGAATGTGGTAATAGCAACAACGTTCAGGTTCAGCTGATTCTAGTTGGTCCAGGTCAAACAATATTCATTACGACATTTTCATAGGACCAGTCATGCAGTTTCACTAACCTTTGCACATAAATTGCGAGCCTGATTCCAGTCTACATCATGGTATGGTACAGTAAAAAGCTCTTTTCTCAAAGATAATATTGTTGGTGTGATTGGACCAACAAACCTCTTTCCATACAAGTAGCACATTGGCAAATAGACCATCCGGCAGTGACACCACATCCTTCCTATAATGCGTAAAATGTAATTTATTTTCTGATGTAGGTAAAGAATGATAGGTATATCAAACAGCATTATCCAGTTAAGTGCTAGTTTTTCAAATGCTTTTTTTTTTTTATCAAAAGATTCCTTTTATTTAGTTATGCTTTGTAACTTGATATATTCTCATTAAGCAAGTTGAAATGGAAGAACAAGAACCTGGATGAAATGGAAGAATGTATGGAAGGAGCCATAACTCAGGAGGCAGGGGATTATTTCCGGACCATTCAAACACTCCAAGTACCTACCAACAATGACATTAGAAATAAATAAACCATAATGCCATGTCTATTGATAAATAAAATCATAAAAAATAAGGGTAGGATCTTTACTGAAAGCCACATCTTCCCCCAGGATGTTATATGAGTAGCACCACCATGCTCAAGAATCCAGTCACGTGCCTTCTCCATATCCCCTTCTCCATCATTCGGTCCCTCACCAAGCAATCTTAAAGTAACATAACTCAAAACAGAACCAAACATGGTGCTTGGACCTTCAATATGCAAACCCCACCCACCATCCTTATTCTGCAATTACATATAACCAATTAGAAAAACTTAAGATAGAATACCATATAGATTAGTTAGGGGGAAATTCTTACCTGATGATTATAAAGGTAACGACGCATTTCCTTTCTATGCTCGTCTGTTAAGACTGCATTGAGAGCCCCAGTGATAGACAGAGTAATTACCTGTTTTGACAAGTTCTCTCAAGAAGAGCTTATTGATTGAATATAATAATAATAATAATAATGTGAAAAAGAACTTACCAAGCCAGGCAAAAGAAACATAGGACCAGCATAATCACCAGGCCAATGTCCATCATGACTTTGAAGAGTTGAATAGAAATTCAAAGCTCTTGTTAATGTTGTTGTGACACTCTCTTCATTTACATCTTCAACATCTTTCACTCTCACTTTCGGTATCACTTCCTTCATCGGATTCTCTTTCGCAAACTACATAACAAATAAATAATAATGTCAGTGTATGTATGTATCCAATGATATGTTGTCACGTAGTCAATTGAAATGAAATGAAATGAACCTGAATGCGCATAAGAAGATCAGCGCTGTGTTTATGGGAGAATCGATTATCGCGAAAACTTTGACGAACGGATTCGATCTGTTCAAGATCTTGAGGCGATCCGGAATTAGGATCGAACTCCCAGAGTTGTCTACCGATGTGATTGTTTAATGTACGCAGCCATGGACTGCCTCCTTCTCCAACTTTCAGTTTCCACATTTTTGCTTTTCTCTTATGAAATTAAATCAGAATTTAGCATAAGTAGTGAAGAGTAACAAACAAACCTGTGTTTGTGTGGTTGATTTATAATTATAATTATAATATAATAACGTGATTTGGTTTGAATGAATGAGGAGAATCAAATGAACTGAGTATGACTAGGAAAGGAGTTGAGTTGAAAGAGAGAGCGTCTGTGTGTCCACTTCATTTAATTTACAACTGTGATTCATCCAATGGTCACGTGTGGGGCGGAGCTAGCAAAGCCAGCTTGCTTATTTCATTTCACTCATTTATTCATGCTAATTGCTTTACTAATCACTTTTACTTTTTGGGTGCGGATCACGATGCACTTGTCAAACTTCATTCATTCATATTCATGGCTGCATGTCTCTCTCATCGACCTAAAAATGCTTACTATTGTGTGCAAACCTTTCTTACCTTCTTTATGGCCCAATAATTAATACTAATTGGTTAGTGCATTGACTAATTGATATCAATATCAATCAGTTGCTATTAGTGTACATCAAGGTTTTGCAAATCGAGTGCTAAAATGTAAATTCACCTGAGTTTACGTTTTTAGGTGTTAAAATTGTATAAATTCGGAGATAAACTCGTTTTTTGATAAAAGTAGAAAGTTGGTCGAGTTTGACCCAGTTAACACGGCTTAAAATCGATAAAATCGGGTAAACTCGTCCAAGTTTGCGAGTTTACCTTTTAAAAAAACATTTTTTTTGGGCCGATTTTCAATTAAAATCCAATTAATTTTTAAAGCTCAGCACAATGTCATGTGTTATGAACGCGCAGCACTTCTTTTCTTCTTTTCAAAAACATACAACACAACATTTCTCTTCTCCTTTATTCTTTATAGTTCACCTTTATTCTTTAGAGTTCATGCTTTATTTTTTTTGGGTTAAATAAGTTTTCGTCCCTATAAATATAACGAATTTTGATTTTAGTCCCTATAAAATTAAACTGAATGTTTTCATCCTCAAAAAAAAATTTATTTTGTTTTTGGTCCTTAATGGATATAATTTTATTGTGTTTTTGACATTTTTTGAACATAATATGAATATATAAATGTCGAATATAATAAACGGACATAACATGGATACAATTTGAACATAAAAGAGTTATAATTTTGCCATTTATATGAACATAAAATGGCCATTAAGGACGAAAAACAAAACAAAAAAATTTGTGAGGATGAAAACATTCAGTTTAATTTTTTAGGGACTAAAATCAAAATTCGCTATATTTATAAGGACGAAAAACTTATTTAACCCTTTTTTTTATTTGCCTTTATTCTTTAGAAAGATTGAACTTTTGAAGAATTTTTTCTTTTTTAAAGAAAGAAAGAAATTAACTTGTTTATTTTTTGGATTGTTTTATTTACAACTTTAGAAACTTGCTATTTTAGATGGCTTAGAGACTTATTGTATTTTGATGCTAAGTTGAACATAATGTTTTATTATGGTAGTTTGTAAAGAAAAGTACGCTCCTTTTATGGTATCTAGTGGTGTAATATTGTTGCATATAAAATTTGCACAAACTTAGAATACTTGTATTTTGAAAGGAGCTTAAATATCTATTACAAGGAGTGCCGTAAGAGGGAAAAAAAAGGTAAATAGCACATGTCTTGCTAGAGAATAGTCGAAAGAATAAAAAAAAAAAAACAATACATGACAAAGTATTTAAACCGTAACAAACCAAAGGGTTAGACCACCATAAATAAATCGCTGAAAGAATGAGAGTTATGCGATTTTAGCCACCACAATGAATGAAGTTTAATACGGTCCACTAACTGTTCTAGCGGCAACTCTTTATTGCAAAAACAAAAAACCAAAAAAAAAATAAAAACTTTGAATTGCACTCCTGCCAAACAATTCAAATAGTAGCCAACCAAATAACTTAAAGTCTAAAACAAATTTCTTTCCAAAAAACATGTGAACCTCCGAATTGAAGCGCGTGCTCCAGACCATCAATTGGGGTAATAGTTGAAATACACAACCACTGATGTATTAAATACCAAATACGATCCAAAAAATCACACCTTAGAAACAAATGATTAATTAATTCTTCCTTCCCGCAGCCTCCACTATAGGTCGGTACTCCCTTAACTGTCACGCCACGATGAACTAAGTTATCTTTTATTGGTATGCTTTTGTTAAAAATCTCCAAGTGAAAAGTGACACCTTCAAAGACACTTTTTTGTTCCACGTGATGTCAAAATAAGCACTAATTCTAGGCTGCTCATTTCGAGATATTATATGATAAGCAACTTTTACAGTATAACCATCTGAACAATTATGGAGTCAAACCCATCGATCCACAATATTATCTTGTAAAGAAATGTTACGTAGTAAGGAAACGGATTCATTCAACTGCTCTTCCTCACAAACAAAGACGTGTAAATCAACACATAATTGAAAAAGACGTCTAAATCAAAACTGCAAGCACTCGTCACCCAACCAAGGGTCACACCCAAATGATGTGTTCTCACCATCGCCAACAATTTGCCAAATCAGTTTTTTTTTAGACAGATGCCACAAAGATCTAAAAATAAAGAATCTTTAAATTACAATGTTGAAATCTCAAAAAAAAATAAAATACAGGAATGTAAACCGGAATTCGTTTAAATATGCAGCAAAAGTACATTTAACCATATTTTTACTCTAAAGGTTTCTATATAACCTTGTTGTATCATCCTTTTATGTTCAATAATATCATTGATGTTATTTAGTAAAGGAAAATGTTTCATAGACACCATTTATTATCATACATTCTTGTACACCCCATGTACTAGGAAGAGAGAAGATGAGATGAAAGAGATAGTGTACTTGTGTGGGATCCACATGGTCACGTGTCATATTTTTGTGTGGGTGTCAAGGGGCAGTGGCGGATCCAGGACCTTGGGTCAGGGGTGTAGATCTTTTTTACCTTTTTAGTAATTATTATAATATATGAATAAAAATAAAAATTATTATAATATAAATAAAACCATAAATTTAGTTTAAAAATCCATTTGTTGTCCATTGACATGATGATCAAGTGTTCTATCAGTGGATTTTTATTTTAGCCTTAATAACAAAAATAAAAAGACAGAAATAGTGAAGAAACAAGAAGCAAGTGTTTATGTGTTAAAGAAAAGAGAATGGCCTAATAACCAACATCTACGAGCAATTAATATAGGAAAGCAAAAGACAAAAATTAGTTTAAAAAGTCACACTTATACCCTGCGTCACATTAAGAAATCTGTGGATCGGTGCAAACTAAACAATTGAGGATGTGCAAGTTCAATTGAAATAGTATATTAAGTGCAGGATTTAAAATCTCAGCACACCCTCCAGCATGGCTGGCTCCGCCCTTGTCAAGGGGTATATTGTCACCTAAGGGTATATTGTCACCTAAGGATGTCTATGTATCATTATTCTTTAGTAAATATTTTGATTCATTTTAGTAAAAAAAATCTCACCCTTACGAATAAGAGCCCAACTTTGATATCTTAATACTACATATTCAAATGTTGTACACCTTATTGTAAAAAAATAAAAAAAATCGATCAATCATATGAGATATCACTTGGCTCAACTGAGGGAGTTCACATAAGAGATCATCTTCTATCACTTTCAATTTGTGTTGAACAATATATATTATATATTGTTGAGTTTGCTTATGCTAAAGGTTGAAAAAAATCAGTGGATTGAATGTGGAAGATTGCTTTTTTGACATTCATTGTGTCTTAGTAACACAAGTAAATGATCAAAAAATTCAATGGCAGTTATCTGCCGGCGTGTTTTTTAGTTATAAGCCAGCGGTAGCTAACTACCGCTGGAGGTATTTTAGTATTTTACTTGTGTTTTTAGGAAGTATTGAAAGTCAGAAAAGCAATTGTCTTGAATGTGATTCTTTGTTAACTCTTCAAGCCTTCTCTAATCTCCATCTTGTTCCTTGAGCAAAAATTGTCTTCATCTTATTAGCAACTTTATATATTTAGAGTCATTGTCTCGTTGACATTTATAAGCAGGGGAATGCTTGTGCTGATAAGAATGCTAATGCAGATTTTTTTGTTGATGATCGAATTTAGTGGGATATTCTTCCCATTTGTCCTAGAGAAGCATTTTTTAGAGATATATTTGGCTTGCCTAGTTATCGCTTCGGTTAATTTTGTTTTAGTGGGTTAGGTCTATGCCTCCACCTTTGCTTTTATTCTTTTATCATTGAATAATGCTCTAGAGCAGGGCCGTTCCTATAAAATAGGAGGTTCAACTCTCTTTTTAAAATAGGTCCCTAGTAAAATAAAAACATAATTTTTTTGTGTAGTTAAACTTCATTAAAAAAATCAGAATAAGAACTTCTAAACATGAAACGAAATAAAAAAAATTAAGTGAAAGAGATGTGAAATTTACCTAACAGTGTCGTTTGGATTTGTCACTCATTCGTTGTGGGAAAGGAAAACAAATGGTTTATGCGGAAAAAAATGATTGTTGTGATTCTTTCAATGAAATAACTTTCCAAATTGACTGATTAAGTGATTTTACAAATTAGGGTGGTTTGATAGCTGATGTAGCATATTTACGTATATCAAAAGTAAGTATTTATATATCGTCTCCTCAGGAACTAGTGCGATATCATGGATCGTTCGACATCGATTACCATTTTAAGTTGAAAGAGTAATTTGTTTGTTTGTTTAAAACCTAATTATCTACGTTATAAGATTAAAACTTGAGATTGATAGGGCGTAAAACTTATTAGGATTAGAGTCCCTTAATCAAGCGTCACACGTAACCTAAAGATCATGCATGGATTCTAGCTTTCCTTTGATATTACCACGTATCCCTCGTCAATATCATTCGTGTCCAAATAATATGGTGACTTCAATTGTATCGTTT
>Ga0315914_1003513_pt1 | contig 23797 bp, 13 predicted proteins | sample MpolenodulesMG_FD_203920 | JGI IMG/M metagenome (GOLD analysis project Ga0315914, IMG submission 203920) | Medicago polymorpha root nodule microbial communities from Los Angeles, California, United States - elongated nodules | ecosystem: Host-associated > Plants > Roots > Nodule | place: USA... | reverse complement strand
TAATGGCGAAAATCTCGCTAATGGCGAAATCTTGTGAACTTGGTACAATTTTATCCTTGCTTGCATTTTCCTGCACAAAAAGGGTTGAGTAAGGCATGTAAAGCATAAATGGCATTACTGCACATAATTGAAGCTTTTCCATCAATAACTTGTAAAACAAATCACCAAAATGCCTAAACTAACACATAAATTAGATCACTTTTGAGCACTTATCACTCTTATCATTTCTCTACGCTTCATATTGTGGTATGTTATGAAAGTATAATTTGTTTTCAATTGGATGAAAAGCCCACAAAGAAAAAGAATTTAGATAAACATTTTTAGTAATAATATTATATTCAAAATAATGGGGTCTTAGATGTCCTCTTTATAAAACTAAATACAAAATTAACAATCTGTACCCTAATTACTAGTAGCCCTTTGACGTGGAGGCCATGAATGAAGTTTACTAGTAGCCCTTTGACGTGGAGGCCATCATGATCTTGTATTCCACATAATTACTAACAATCTCTCACCAATTTAATCCCTTAACTATAAAAATATGCTAAATAATTCTTATATTATATGAAGTCCGTCTATTTAGTTCCTATTATTATGACTATTGATAGATTTTCATATACTTTAAGGACTCAAATGACAGATTTTGTATAGTTTTAGGACTATTAGGAATATATTCATAATTTAGGGACTAAATTGACGAGAAAGTGATAGTGTAGGGACACACAACATCTGATATTATTTTTCAACAAATAGTTCAAATATTTTTCGAAAGCATATGAAAGGCAAACAATTATCAAATACATTATGACATTAATAAACACACAACCATGCATAAAACACACATGCAATCAAAAATATATAATATCATTAGAAAGTGTCCTTACCTAAGCAAGTTTCCTAATTTAAACACAGTTCACATATATCATCTGGTATTTTGTTTCTTAAACCATATAAATTGAATTAGGTGGATAATCGCTGTTTCAAAAAAAGAAGTTGGATAATCGAGCTTATAAGTAGTTCTAGTAGATTTTTTCTTTTTCAGTTTCCTTAGCAAAATCAAATATTTCCAAGACTTTAGTACTTCATAAGAAAATTATGCCACATTAACAACGTCATTGCCACATCAACAAATAAATTTCTATGTCATCAATTTTTGAACCGAAGTTTTCAGGTGATGAAAGTGTTGAAATATAACGAATTTAAAAAATAGACGACTAATTTTGTGAGTAAAGACAAATAGAGAGATTTTTATTTTTTCTTGAAGCAAGAGGCAAATAGATAGATAAAAAGTGAAATTTAATTAACATGTTATTAATAAGGTGTCATGTTTGGAGGTAAAAAATAGTACAGAGATAATTTCTTCATACACTTATGAACTTTTTCATGAACCATACAAAAATATCTAAAGCACCGTAACTTCTGATTTTTATCCCTCCTTCTCTTTGTTTCTTATATAGGCAATCCATCCAGAAATTGCTTGTAAAAATGCAATGATTTAGCTGGCTTATATTCCGAAACAGAATGCCCAGATCCCTGTATAGAGATATTATTACTTATTATATATACCAATGTAAGTTAATTTGTACAACTTATAAATATTTTTTTTACCTACCTTTATGGTTAGAAATGTGAGATTGTTGGCATATACTTGTGTATACCTGCAACCAAATAAGGAAAACTAACTCAACCTCTAGTAAAAAATTAGACCTTCTATACACTGTTAAAAGAACACATTAATTTTTAGTGTTTTGATAACAGGTTGAACTCTAAGTACTAATTACTTAGACCAATGTTATTACAAATCGGCTCATTTATCATAGAACTGATATACTACAAAATTATATCTATTAAAAAGGATGATATATTTATTATAGGGAAAAAGGATGATATATATAATGAGGTTTTCTGCAAAATGCAAAATTTAAACAAGGGTTAAATATGGTAGACCCAAATGTGTGTTAGACCCAATTGATGTTGTGGGGGGTCAGGGACGTGGGGGCGACAACCCCCTTGGTACAATTTAGCTTTATTATTAACCAAACCGCATAAATAAAAATCGTATCTCATTGTCTTTTGCTTTTTTCGTTTTCTTTTATAATGGTTGTCGTTCTAACCTTGATTCCGTTTAATGAATTAAAATATTTTAATGTTCATAATGTAGGTTAAGAAAGTTCATCATATGGGATAATAAAAAGAATGAATAGCTGAAGAAGTACCCTGTAACTTGACCATTGGCTAACCAAATCCTCCATTCATCAACAATTTTATATCCAATTGATCTTGTCCATGCTTGGGTTCCGGTATATGGGACACACATGTCATGATCACCACTGCAAAACAATATCATGTTTTAGGATGCTTTGAATTTAAAAGCATAAATGTAAAACAATGATGTTATATGTTTGAAGATTAATAACCTGTAGACTAATGCTCGATATCCTTTGGAAGTAAAATTCTTGTGGTAGGGAATCATACTCCCAAGATCATGATTGTATTTGAGTCGGTCTGTACATAAGGCCCATTCACCAACTACACTTTCCTATTTGACAAAAAATATAGCATAGTATATAATACGATCGTTAATTAGATAATGATATAAATAGATATGATGATATATCTTGTTGAGAATCCTTACCTTCATAGTGTGAATAGCTCTTCTGACTTGAGGATTGTTTAGCATACCATAGCAACCTCATCGTCCTAAATATAATGTTGCATTTTGTTACTAAAACACATAACACAACAATATTGACCATTCTCTATGTCACAACATTTATCTATGCTTCATTTGTATATTTATTAGAGAGATAGACACAAATGAAAGATTAATAATCCCCATTTATTAAAATTGATCCACTAATATATCACTCGTGTCTATCTCTTTCGTGAATTGAAGTGTTTTTTGTGAAATCTATCAATTGAAGGAAAAAAATCAATTGAAAAGCAGAAGTAAAAAGAACGATTTTTATTTGGATGACAAAATGTTGGTAGTGAATTTTTATTTGAAAAAGTTAAACTAACTCGTCTAAATTGGATTAGGGAAAATTGAACTTGAGGCATTAAGGATGAGCAAACTCTAAGCCTCAATCCTACACCACTGTGCCAATCCAAGCGGATGAAAAAATGCTAGTAATTAATTTGTTATTAGAAGAAAAAAAATGTTAGCAGTGTTATGAATCATGGGATCGAAGAGATGAAGATCAACTTCATACAAGAAGTAGTCTTGGTAGATTGATACAAAGGAAAAATCTTGTGTTTCATATTGAAAGATTGATTAAACCAAACTCCTTAATAACAAACTATAACTACCTACAACTATAATTAACTAACTCTATTAATTTCATATATTCTAATACGCATCAAATATCTAACCTAGACCTCTTACATAATACTCATTTGGTGTCTCAACCCAAACGATTGATTAAGATCTTAGGAGGTAAAAACATTGAAAAATTGAATTTTAAAGTAACTTACAATGCAAGGAGGAGCACCGCCACCATTGCTTACAAGTTCTGGCCAAGATGGTGTTTGTGAACATTGTGTGGGGACCCACATGCACGTGGGATAACCAGCCAAAGCAATTTGCTGAAGCAAATTGTCACTCAAAGTCTCATGCATTTATTGTATGTTGCATTTTTCTTTTAAATAATAAGCCTATGGTATAGCTCCGTGCAGAAGCATAGCTTGCTAAGTTTGAAAGCATGACATTCATACACAGGTTTCACACTTTTGTTAGATGACTTTGGTGTGAAAGGATTGCATAACTTTTCAACTTTCACGGTTCATTACCTCTATAAATAGAGGTGCATTTGAAGGAAGAAGTATCAGAATCAAAAACACAACAACACAAGTGAGTGAATTACATCAATAGAGAGTTAGAGAAAAACTCAGTGTGAGAATTTTAAAGAAAATTCTTGGGTGTAATTGGGTTGTGGGTAGTGAGAGTTTGTGAGTGTTTGTAAACACATATATTTCCCTTTTTATTAAAGAGATTTGCAGCAGTCTGGAGAGTAGACATTATTGGCCGAACTTCGTTAACAATTTTGTGTGTTATTATTCCGCATTTATTTCACTTCCACTTAATCTGACTATGGGGGAATTATGCGTAGTTTCCTAACAACTGGTATCAGAGCGCCTGGTTGTGTATCTCTGTTATTCTTTTGGCAAAAGTACTATCATGTGAATAGTAATTTCGTGAATAGTAATTTTGTGAAGAGTGCAAAAATTGGTCTGTGTTACCAATTTGTTCACGGAGGTGTTCTAAAGCATAATGGTTCACAAAAATTGTCAAAGAAGATCCAGAGGAAGTTAGATTCAAGTGGGAGTCATGGCTGCAGATGAAGGAAATGTGAAAATTGAAAAGTTTGATGGTGCGGACTTTGGCTTTTGGAAGATTCAGATCGAAGATTATTTGTATCAGAAAAAGCTACATCAACCTCTCATAGAAAAGAAACCAGATTCGATGAAGGATGATGAGTGGAACCTTCTCGATAGACAAGCACTTGGTGTTGTGCGATTGACGTTATCTCGAAATGTTGCTTTTAACATAGCAAAAGAGAAAACCACCGCTGGTCTTATGAAGGCTCTTTCTAGCATGTACGAAAAGCCTTCAGCATTAAATAAAGTTCATTTGATGAGGCGGTTGTTTACACTTCGGATGATAAAAGGCGCATCAGTGGCGCAACATATCAATGAACTTAATATTGTCACAACCCAATTAAGTTCAGTTGGTATCGAATTTGACGATGAGGTACGAGCATTGATACTTTTGTCTTCCCTACCAGATAGTTGGAGTGCTACTGTCACGGCTGTGAGTAGCTCATCGGGAAGCAAAAAGATGAAATTTGATGATGTTCGTAATCTGGTTCTCAGTGAAGAGATCAGACGGAGAAAGTTGGGTGAATCTTCATCCTCTTCAGTATTGCATACAGAGTTAAGAGGAAGAAATTCAACCAGAGGAAATGGACGTGGTAAATCAAAGGCCAGACGATCCAAATCCAGAAATCATCGTAGTTCTCACAACTCGAAAAATATCGAGTGTTGGAATTGTGGAAAGACATGGCACTTCCAAAATCAGTGCAGGCTCGAAGCAAATAATCAAGAGGCGAAAGATGAGGCAAATGTTGCTTCCACCTCAGGAGGAGGTGACACGTTGATATGTTCTTTGGAGAGCAAGGAAGAGTCTTGGGTGTTAGACTCTGGAGCGTCTTTTCATGCTACTTCCCAAAAAGAATTCTTCAGGAATTATGTCCCTGGTGACCTTGGTAAAGTTTACCTTGGAAATGAACAATCTTGTAAGATTGTGGACAAAGGTGAAGTTAAGATTAAGTTGAATGGGTCTGTATGGGAATTAAGAAATGTCAGACATTTTCCTGACCTCACGAAAAACTTAATCTTCGTAGGCCAGTTGGCTAGTGAAGGCTACACAACAGTCTTCCACGATGATGATTGGAAGATTTCAAAAGGTGCAATGACGATAGCTCGCGGTAGAAAAAGTGGTACTCTTTACAAGACAGCCGGAGCATGGCATTTGATTGTAGTTGCAACAAATGAAAATTCCAATCTATGGCACAAGAGATTAGGCCATATGAGTGAAAAGGGGATGAAGGTTATGCACTCAAAAGGAAAACTACCAAGTCTTCGGTCAATAGAAATTGACATATGTGAAGACTGCATACTTGGAAAGCAGAAGAGAGTCAGCTTTCAGACAAGTGGAAGAACCCGAAAGAAGGAGAAACTCGAGCTTGTTCACTCTGATGTTTGAGGTCCAACAAATGTCCCATCCATTGGTGGGAAGCATTACTTCGTGACTTTTATTGATGATCACTCTAGAAAGGTATGGGTATACTTTCTAAAACACAAGTCTGAAGTATTCGAAGCTTTCAAGAGATGGAAAACCATGGTGGAAAATGAGACAGATTTGAAGATAAAAAAGCTCAGAACCGACAATGGTGGTGAATATGAAGACACCAAAGTCAAGAAGTTTTGCTACGAGCACATGACCAGAATGGAAAGAACTGTGCCAGGTACTCCCCAACACAATGGTGTAGCTGAGCGTATGAATAGAACATTGACTGAGAGAGCCAGAAGCTTGCGTGTGCAGTTAGGCTTACCAAAGAACTTCTAGGCAGAAGCAGTCAACACATCAGCTTATTTAATCAACTGAGGTCCATCGGTGTCATTGGAGCATAAAATACCAGAAGAGGTATGGAGTGGAAAAGAGGTAAAACTCTCACATCTTAGAGTTTTCGGCTGTGTAGCATATGTGCATATTAGTTATCAAGGTAGAAATAAACTTGATCCCAAATCCAAGAAGTGCACTTTCATCGGTTATGGTGAGGATGAGTTTGCCTACCGCCTCTGGGATGATGAAAACAAAAAGATGGTTTGTAGTAGAGATGTGATCTTCAATGAAAGAGTGATGTACAAAGACATGCATAACACAACCACCAATGACTCTGGATTGAGCGAGCCTGTTTATGTAGAGATGGACCATGTTTTAGGAAGTCCCACAGATGAGAGTGCCAAGTCAGAGGAATTGGCAGAATCAAGCATCATACAACCGTCTGACACACTAGTGCATCCTACTCCAGTTCCTGTATTGAGAAGGTCTTCATGACCTCATGCTCCAAATAGGAGATACATAGACTACATGTTGTTAACTGATGGAGGAGAGCTTGAAGATTATGATGAAGCATGTCAGACCACAGATGCTAATAAGTGGGAGCTTGCTATGAAAGACAAAATGAAGTCATTGATCTCCAATTAGACATGGGAACTAACTAAGCTACCCATAGGAAAGAAGGCACTTCACAACAAGTGGGTGTATCGAGTAAAGGAGGACCATGATGGCTCTAAGAGATACAAAGCCCGACTAGTGGTCAAAGGATTCCAACAAAAGGAAGGAGTTGACTACACCGAGATTTCTGCTCCAGTGGTGAAGCTCAATACTATCAGGGCTGTCTTAAGTATTGTTGCCAGCGAAAATCTCTATCTTGAGAAATTAGATGTGAAGACTGCATTTCTTCATGGAGACTTAAATGAGGAGATATACATGCACCAACCCGAAGGATTATCCGAAGAAGGGAAAGAGAATATGGTGTGCAGGCTAAAGAAGAGTTTGTATGGCCTCAAACAAGCTCCAAGACAGTGGTATATGAAGTTTGAAAGCTTCATGCACAAGGAAGGTTTCCAGAAGTGCAATGCCGACCATTGTTGCTTCTTCAAGAGATATAAGTCAAGTTATATTATTTTGCTACTTTATGTTGATGATATGTTAGTAGCAGGCTCAGACATTGATGAGATCAAAAACTTGAAGACGCAATTGACAAAAGAATTTGACATGAAAGATTTAGGCCCGACAAAGAAAATTCTTGGTATGCAAATCACGAGAGATAAGAAAAAAGGAGTTTTGCAGTTATCTCAAGCAGAGTACATCGACAGTGTTTTGCAAAGATTCAACATGGGTGATGCCAAACCGGTTAGCACACCGTTGGCAAGTCATTTTCGCCTATCCCAAGATCAATCACCTTAGACGGAGGAAGAAAAAGAACTCATGGCCAGGATTCCATATGCTTCATCAATTGGAAGTTTGATGTACGTAATGGTCTGTACGAGGCCAGACATTGGGCATGCAGTGGGAGTTGTTAGTAGGTTTATGTCAAATCCAAGTAAAGCTCATTGGGAAGCGGTTAAATGGATAAAGCTCATTTGTCAAAGGCGAGATAAAAGTAGAAGGCTTTGTAGATGCATACTTTGCTGGTGAGGTTGATCATCGAAGAAGTACAACTGGTAATATATTTACTGTTGGTATTGGAGCAGTTAGTTGGATGTCGCGAATACAAAAGATTGTCGCTTTATCCATTACAGAGGCTAAGTATGTAGCAGTAACTGAAGCCAACAAAGAATTGATATGGCTTCAAGGATTGTTAACAGAATTAGAATTCATGCAGGAGAAATGTGCTTTGTACAGTGATAGTCAGAGTGCGATACATCTGACAAAGAATTCAGCATTTTATTCGAGAACAAAGCACATAGGTCTTCGTTATCACTTCATCAAATCTCTTCTTGAGGATGAGGTTCTAACATTGATCAAAATTCAAGGAAGTAAGAATCCTGCAGATATGTTAACAAAAGTGGTGACTATCGACAAACTGAAGTTGTGCTCAACTTCAATTGGCCTGCTAGAGTAAGAGACCAGAGAAGGCTGCTGCATGATCAGATGTGAAGACCGATTGAAATCAGTCTTCAAGTGGGAGATTGTTGGTGAACATTGTGTGGAGACCCACATGCACATGGGATAACCAACCAAAGCAATTTGCTGAAGCAAATTGTCACACAAAGTCTCATGCATTCATTGTATGTTGCATTTTTCTTTCAAATAGTAAGCCTATAGTATAGCTCCGTGCAGAAGCATAGCTTTCTAAGTTTGAAAGTATGACATTCATACACAAGTTTCACTCTTTTGTTAGATGACTTTGGTGTGAAAGGATTGCATAGCTTTGCAACTTTCACGGTTCATTACCTCTATAAATAGAGGTGCATTTGAAGGAAGAAATATCATAATCAAAAACACAACAACACAAGTGAGTGAATTACATCAATAGAGAGTTAGAGAAAAACTCAGTGTGAGAATTTTAGAGAAAATTCTTGGGTGTAATTGGGTTATGGGTAGTGAGAGTTTGTGAGTGTTTGTAAACACATATATTTCCCTTTTTATTAAAGAGATTTGCAGCAGTTCGGAGAGTATGCATTATTGGTCGAACTTCGTTAACAATTATGTGTGTTATTATTCCGCATTTATTTCACTTCCACTTAATCTGACTATGGGAGAATTATGCGTAGTTTCCTAACAGATGGCACATATCCATCTTTCACAATAGCTCTATAGGGCCATGCACGACCCAACATTCTTTTCCTCACAGGCATAGGTCTATCAGTCTTACCCAATTGTCTAAAGCTTAATGGCAACTTAGAATTTGATTTTTTTATTCTCTCCACCATGATAACATGGTTCCAGAATGTCATATACATTTAATCCACGAATAACCTGAAATTAAAAAAAAAAAAAAAATCAGGATTACGTGCAACATAAATCTTAAGATTTTTCATGACTCAATGGTAGTGTATAATATATTTGACTCACAATGTCCACTTTTCTCAATAGATTGCTGCACTTGTCGGTGTTTACTGGATAGAAAGTCCCATTGCATTCTTTTGTTGTCTCCTGTAACATATAAGATTGGTTATATGAAACTTATTTTAATTAAAAAAAATCCAACACTTTTTCGTATCACATTCAACGTGAGACTCTCTAGGTATTTTATTTTTACCTCGAATATTTCATCGGAGATGAGATCCATCCCGTGTGCAAACGGAACAAGAGCATTGCCATCAAATTTCTCATCAGTAACTGGATTTCCAAACATATTACCCTAAAATTGAAATGAATTCAGATTACAGCCACAAAATTGAAAACAAATAATAATGTAATCACTTAATGACAAAATATATACCTTCAAATTCAGTTTGGGCTTGGTACCAGCTTCAATTCCTAAAGAACATCAAGAAATTGCATCTTAATTATTTTTCTATCATATTCTAACTAAAAAAATTTAGAGCATCATGATTAATTACCTTGCACTATTAAATCAGCAAGAGTAGGTACATAAATTCCAGCATAAGACTCTCCAGCAATGAATAATGGGTTGGCAAGAAACTCAGGGTATAATTCAAACCACTAGTTTGTCCAAAATAATAATACATATGTTAGCAATATGGTATGAATAATAATTAAGGACTTGTTGATGTAAAAAATTTCAGGGTCCCCAATTTTTTTTTCTTACTTTGATGAGAAAAGTATGTGTATCAGACGCAGTCTTTGCATCTCCAGTTATGTAATCACTTTCATTTTTTGAGTATGAAAACCCAGTTCCAGCAGGAGAATCCAAATATGTAACGTTCGAAACCTACAAAAAGATAATAAAAAAGTGATTTAAATAAATTTTGCAAGGACCAGTTGTATATTTAAATCAAATTTGAGACCTGAGGTTCAAACCCCGACCACCACAAAAGAAAAATCAAACTTGAGATGAAGAACCACTAACTGTTGACCAGCTGTTTGGATTTAGTTGCAACTTAGGCAAAGCTCCCTTGGAGACAGGTTTTTCAAAATTAAAAGGACCTGAAACACATCACCAATTGGACAAATTCTTTATATATTGGATTAGATATTTAGATTATTGAAATTAAAACATGTATAGGGACTAATTGTCTCTTTTGAAACAATATAATACATCAAAGAAATTAAAAAAACAATTTTCTCATGATGATGATATGGAATAAGTTGTTTGGTTAATTTGTTTGTTGTTTTACTATCTTGTCGGTCTTTGTTCGTCTTATACAAAGATTTTATTATTAATAAATTTTGCTGTTAAAAAGACATTGTTTGGTTTATTTTTTTAGACAAAAATCCATTTTTATTTTTCTCGAAGTCTAAATTGAAAATTGAACAATATCATAAGTATGTAAGACATCGTTACAAAATGAAAATGCAAAATAATTACACTTACCATGCTCATATACAAAGCCATCCAAACTAGAACATCCTGGTCCACCATTAAGCCATAGAAGCACAGGGTCCTTTGATGAATTACCTTATGATTCCACAAAGTATAGTAATACAAGTTTCTTCCATGACTTTCATCCACTGTCACATACCTTCAATTTCAAAAAACCAAGGGTAGTGAAACATACATTTTACAATTATTCCATTGTTAAATAGGCCAATACTTATAAGATAAAATATATACACAAAATTGAAAGTACTAAGAAAAATAAAATAATTTATTTGAAGTCTTTGTGCAAATAGCACATATACGTACCCAGCATAGTGCTTGTAACGTAGAGAGTCATTGAAGCCTGGAAGGTTGGTTATGAGAGAAGCTTCAGGTGCTGAATGTGTTAACACAAAGGTTAGAGAAATGTGAAGCAAGACCAAGTAGAATTTGACCATCTTGCTAGTACAAAAGCTTAAATGTATGGAAAGGGAAAATATAAGCACAATTTATAGATGAAAAAATTGGGTAATAATCCGGTGTGACTATATAGCCACACTTAGCCATACGGTGAATACACCCCTGGTGATGTAATGCTGTCAAAGTGAAGGATTCATGCACGATTCATTCTTTTGTTAATTAATTAATTATATCAAATAAAGTATGATGACAGAAGTGGTATTTAATTCAATATTTTAGGATTCTCTAAAAAACATTAGCAAAATAACATTTATAGAATGGTTAATTAGGAAAATAAAAAATAAAAATTAACAACGGTTTAAAAATAATTAGTTAAATTTTGTTTTTGGGTTAAATATATTTTTAGTTTTATCGCGATTAAAAATGGCTAAAACTTTCATAGGGATTAAATGTAAAAAAATTATTTTTATTTTTGTATGAATCATTCTCTTCTGCTCTCCTGGTTCCTTGGAAGCTTCGTACGCGTTGGCGTAATTGCATTTATTCGGTTCAGCACCGTATCCGTTTCTGTTCTCATATACACCGCGAAGGAAACTCCGTTGCTGATGCGTTCACTAAGAACGGACAAGGGCTGCCTGTTTTTTCCTCCCATTGGTGGGATTCCCCCCCTCCCTTTATTACTCCATTTTTGTCTTGGGACAGTAGTGGTTTGATCTACTCTAGAACTGTAATGTAACGAATTCTGTACAGGGTTCAGGCCCCCTCCTGGTTTCATTGCTTTCCTTTGTTTGATAATTTTTTTTTTTAACCCTATATCTAATTATACGTTTTCTTAAGGATCTAATTATACGTTGTATATGTCTGTCCTCTAAATTTCAATAAAATATCTTTGATTTCAAATATATAAGGATTTTTAAAAATAACTGTGACGAAAAACTAGCAAGTGTATCAACACGTCGACAAGTGGTAAACTTTATAAAGTTCATCTCCACAAAGATTGTTTTATTTCAACTAAACTATCACGATGGTGATTAGGGTTTATGTAACTGGGGGTGGGGGTTTGTACTTGGCAATATGATTGATTGATTTGATTAACTTAAGAAAGAGAGAGGAAGACTGTTAGGCCATGTCAGATTTCCTTCTCTGAATTGTTTGGGTAACCGGAAACTATGAATCCAATGTGAATTGATTGCTTGATTTCAAGACATTTGATCAAAATAACTAGACCAATGTGTTGGTCACTAACTCTCTTCAACGATTACTGCTCCCTAATGTCTTAGGTGAGTCCATAACCTTTGAAGATTTAAGAACGCCAAATTCAGTTTACAAGTATCCTTATAATGTGTCTATGCTAAGCAAAAACTGAATAATTATACTAGTTCAACTACCAAAGCTAGGGTTAGGAGTCATTGGGATTGGATGAATTCATGGGCATTCATAAATGCACAAAAATCATTAAACACAAGTGTAGTTAAATAAAATGGCAAAAGTTCCTCTTTCATGACCTAAAATAAAAAGAATTATGATGATTCAAATCAATCTTCACTTTGGAATCAATGATTCGAATTATAGTTCATGGGTATTGAATCAATCTTCATAGCAACTCAGATATTAGATTTTAACTTATGATTCGAATAAAACGTGTTTCTTAGTTCTTTTTTTATTCACACTTGCTCTTATCCTTGTCTCCTATTTATACTTGCCTCCACTCATTTTCTCGTCATTGAATCAGTTTTGCAAAAACATTGTCAAGACTTCTCTCTCTCTCTCTCTCACTCACACACACACTCTCTCTCTCTCTCTCTCTCCATCTCACTCACTCTCTCTCTCTCTCTCTCTCTCTCTCTATCCCTCTCCCTCTCTCTACAAATTCTTCAAATTAATTTTGTTTCATACTATAAGCACTTGTAGGATTGTAAATCTAGTTTAACAGGGTGCTATGCGATATTGTATGAACTGGTTTCTTTCAAGGATCTTAGTTGAGTATCGCGGATCTAAAGCAAAAGTACGAAGGTGCCATTCAATTCCAAATGTAATTATGGGGGTTGTTTCTTAAGGAATCAAGGTTCAAGGGGATTGACACTTGGATCATAGCAAAGAGTTTTTCATGGACAACAAGATCGAAGGATTGCATGTCAGCTTGAGATTTGAAGACCTTGAGATCATTCAATTTCAAGAGAGATAGAAGATTGGAGGATTTGGAGTTGTTAGTTAACATTGAAGGTGAGAAAAACACAAAAAAGGGGGTTGAATTGTGTTGGCTTTTTAAGGTTTCTTTTTTAGTGTGATAAAACTTGGTCAAAATCTGAGGTATGCAGATTCTGACACGGAGTATGATTGCAACGGATAAAATACATATCACGCAGATAAAGAGATATAGAAAGAGAAAGCAGACACAAAACAAGTTAGTGATTGAGCAAGGGAAAGTCTTAAGCAGTTGTGTGTCTAGAAATCGCTATTTGTGTTGGCACTCTTCTCCAATGTCTCTCATTTCACTGCCTAGCTAAGGAGATCAAGACCTGAAGAAGAAATAACAAGACTCTGTTATTTTTCAATGTTAGTGTCTAGAAAGAACAAATTAACTTGTTTACAGTTGCGTGTCTTACACTGAATTTAACAATGTTAGTGTAAACTGAAAAAATGAACAAACTCCTTAGGATTTCTAAGATATAAACTTGAAAAATAAAATCCTAATTATGTTTTGCGCTATTTGATTTGAAAGAGTAACGACACAGAAAAATAACAGAGTCTTGTTATTTCTTCTTGAGGTCTTCATCTCCTTATACAGGCAGTGAAATGAGAGACATTGGAGAAGAGTGCCAACACAAATAGAGTTGTTTAGAAGATTCAATCAAGTCTTGTTTACACATGCATCTACTATTTTTTTTCTCTATAATATTATTATTTGAGTTCTACACCTCTCTAGAACATTCTTTGAACTTCACCATTTATTAGCTAATCGTGTCTAACACTTGATTAGTCCAATGGACCAAATCAAATTTATTATCCAACATAAGCGACTTTTATAAATAAAAAACCAAATATAACCCTTGACATGATCAATTTAACTAACAGAAATTTGAGTGGAAACATGCCAACAAGTTTTGGTTTCATTAGCCTTAAACTAAGATATTCTAGTTCTCAAAACTAAAAGATTCTAGTTCTCAACAATTAGTCAAGAAGGTGTATTCCTCAAGATGTTTGTATATTCACGTAAATGCAGATTCTTGATGTGAGATTCAATTCACTCGTGAGTCATTTGTCAGATAGAATATCTTGTTTGCAAGATATTAAGGTTCTAAATTTAGAACAAAACAAGCTTTCTAGATACATATATGATCGATGTGATACGCTCTTTGAAATGCATATTTAATCTAATTATTGTTTATAATTTCTTTTCTAGGTTTAGTCAAAAAGGTTTATAAAAACAATTGTTTTTAATATAAATTCAAATCCATCCATTTTTCCACTCTACCAAATGGCAAAATTACCTCTTAAGATATTAAAAAAACTATATTTATTATGATATTTGTCTATGGAAATAAAAAACAACAATATATATGCATGAAATCATATTCCTTTATCTCTCATCTCTTTGTTTCTTACACATGCAACCCATTCAGAAATTGTTTGTAAAAATACAATGACTCCTGTGGCTTATATTCCGGAACAGTGTGCCCAGATCCCTGTAGAGATAGATATTCATTAGTAGTAGTATATCAAAACCAAACCAATTTATGTTAATTTATAGAGATATTACATTTTTATGTACATACCTTTATAGTCAGAAATGTGAGATTGTTGGCATATCCTTGTGTATACCTGCAACCAAATAAAAAAAACTTTTAACTCAACCATGGTTGTCAAAATCGGGATCCCACTAAAGATCGTTGAGGTATAGAAAAAGCGTAGATCGTAGGATCGTAACAGGGATCGTAAGATCCCATATAATAGACAAAATTATAAAAAAAACTAAGAAAAATAACCTTTTAAAAAAAACTTATATTAATCATAATTTTCATTATCTTAAACATCTAAAAACATTGATACAAAACAAAGCATCATCCTAAACCATCATAAAAAAAATAAAAGAAACTTATTCAAGAGGAAGCACAAGCAAGAGAAAATTATAAAAGAATAAAAGATGAAAGGGAATTGATGATAATTAAAGAATTACAAATTTCACAAAAGATGAAAAAAAATTACAATTAGAGAAATTCCCAATTTACTAACCTAATTATTCAATTAAAGACTAACAAGTCCCAAAATTGAAATTAATGAACGAATATGGCCTTTTAGAGTGGAAAACGGGTCGTTTTTCGGCCAAAATGGGGTTGGGCTCGTATTTAAAGAAATCGGGTCAAACCTGAACCGGGTTAGGTCAGACGGGTTGCACCCGAATCAGCCACCTTCCCAGAAGCGAAAAGAATCAGCGATTCAACGTGTTTACGCGGCGCGCCGGCCGCTCCTTCATCTTCTCCGATCTTGGATTCGCTCCAGATCGGTGGAGGCATCATGACTCACAATATCGTACGATCTTGGGATCTAGATCGCGATTTCGACAACATTGAACTCAACCTCTAGTAAGATTAGTCTTTCTATACATTTTAAACACATTTTTAATTGGTGCACTCCAAAAAAATTAAATTGGATTTTAAACCCATTTAATTACAACTCCTGAAAGATGAATCTCACACAAGGTGAATAGAAGACAAACGGACAACAAGTTGTGCCGCTCTAAGCCTTTAATAGCATAAAAGTAAAATATTTTAAAGTTCATAATGTAGGTTAAGAAATTAAGTTCATTATATGGGATAATAAAAAGAAGGAATAGCTGAAGAAGTACCCAGCAATTTGATCATTGGTTAACCAAGGCCTCCATTCATCAACAATCTTATATCCAATTGATCTTGTCCATGCTTCAGTTCCAGTATATGGGACACACATGTCATGATCACCACTGCCACATAAAATAAACCTTTATTAGGCCCTTCTTACAAACCAAAAAGATTTGAATGGATACATTGAAGTAAGAAATTGCTATGCATATAAATTTTGATAGCAAAAATGTAAATTAATTATTATATCAAGTTAGAAATGTACCTGTATATTAATGCTCTATATCCTTTGGAAGTAAGTTTCTTGTGGTATTTGATCATACTTCCTGTATCATGTTTGTATTTAATTTGGCCTGTACATAAGGTCCATCCCTTAACCACATTTTTCTGTTTGATTACGATGAACACAATTAGAATCCGTTTGATGGTCAAGATAGAATAACATATAAATACGAATCAAATAAGATAGACAATGAGAATCCTCACCTCCACGGTGTGAATAGCCCTCCTGACCTTATCATTGTTCAGCCATACCATCGCAACCTCATCGTCCTAAACATAACGTTTTTTTGTTACTTAAAATTATACTCTAGTAATCAAAGGAACAAAAATCAATTAAAAAGTTAGGAAGTAAAAATAAAATATTGAATTTTAAAGAAGTAAATTAAGTTGAAAAGTAACTTACAATGCAAGGAGGAGCAGTGTCACTATTGGTTACAAGTTCTGGCCATGATGGCAAATATCCATCTTTCACAATAGCTCTATAGGGCCAAGCACGACCAAACATTCTTTTCCTTATAGAAAGAGATTTATCAGTCTGACCCAATTGCCTAAAGCTTAGTGGCAATTTAGAATTTGATGTTTTATTCTCTCCACTATGATAACATGGTTCCAGAATATCATATACGTTTAATCCCTGAATTGCCTAAGATTTTAAAAAATAAAATAAGTACGACATAAATCATAACGAAATGTAGTCTAACATAAATCTAGCAATGCCCTAAAAAAAAAAATCATTATTAAATTATGGAACATAAATTGAAGGTTTTTCATGCCTCAATTGTAGTATATAGTTGAATCACCTTATGAATTTTTTCCAATAAATTGTAGCACGCATCGGTGTATACCACATAGAAAGTCCCATTGCATGCTTTTGTTGACTCCTGTTGTACATACAATTGATTATGTGAAACATGTTAAAAATATCCAACAAATCTATAAGATGTTTAAGTTTATGTTTAAAAGTGAAAGGATGAAGTTTCAAATTCGCACAATAACTAATATATAGAGAAGTATACATTAGTTATGTGCGAATTGATCGCTTTAAGATTTTGTTTTCAATATCCAACAAACCAAATGAAGGTTTTGTTTTTACCTCAAAAAGATCATTTGGGATAAGACCCATTCCATGTGCAAATGAAACAATAGCATTTCCATCAAATACATCATCAGTAACAGGATTGCCAATCAAATAACCCTGCACATTAAAATGATTTCAAATTACAGCCACATATTTGAGGATATAAAAGTGATCACTTTAAAGACAAAATACCTTGAAATTGAATTTAGGCTTGGTACCAGCTTCAATCCCTAAAGAACATCAAGAAAATGCATCTTAATTATTTTTCTAACATATTCTAGCTAATTAAATTTTTTTAGAGCATCATCATTAATTACCTTGCACTATTAAATCAGCAAGAGTAGGTACATAAACTCCAGCATATGATTCTCCAGAAATGAATAATGGGTTGGCAAGGAACTCAGGATATAATTCAAACCACTAGTTTGTAAAAAGAAAAAATAAAGTAAATGAGTGAGCAATAAGAATAGTTTTTTTTTTCCTTCTAAAACTTCAACCCTAGAAAGGAGTGAAGGAAGTAAGATGAAAATATTTTGTCAAAGTCTCCAACATTTTTGTTACCTTTAGAAGAAAAGTATGTGTATCAGATGCGGTCTTTACATCTCCAGCAGTCTTATAATCAGATAAATTTTTTGAGTATGAAAACCCTACTCCAGCAGGAGAGTCCAAATATATAATGTTGGAAACCTATAAATGCAAACCACGAGAAGACACATTCATCCCTCTAAAAAAACAAGACTACGCTATGAAGCATGAACACTTCTCGGATTAGGTGTGTCCTAGTGTTGGACATGACACGTGTCCAAAATCGACACAATACCGACACATATAATTAAATTACACAAATTATGTAATTTTTTCAAATTATTAACCGTGTCGGTGTATCAGTGTCCGTGTCTCTATTCGTGCTTCATAGGACCACAAGTGTTGTGTGTAAAATAATTCAAATTTATTTTTCTGCAAACACTAAAAATTCAAACCTTTGACCAGCTGTATGGATTTGGTTGCAACTTAGGCAGGGTTCCTTTCGTCTTAGGTTTTTCAAAATTAAAAGGACCTGAAATACCACATCAATTGGAATATTGTTTAAATATTAGATTACATATTTAAATTATTGAAATTAAATGAGACCCTTCAACAATTTCGGTTGACACATATAGTTGAACATTTTGCTCACACATGCTGTGACTTAGGTTTAAATAATAATAATCTCGCAATTTATAGGTTATTTGAAATTCTTAATATGATTTTTTTAAATGACAAAATAGTTACCCTTACCATGCTCATATACGAAGCCATCAAAACTAGAACATCCTGGTCCACCATTAAGCCATAGAACCAAAGGGTCCTTGGATGAATTACCTTCTGATTCCACAAAGTAGTAATACAAGTTTCTACCATGACTTTCATCAACTGTCACATACCTTCAATATCAAAAAACAAAGGATAATGAACCATACCTTCAATATAAGATTAGAGAGCAACTTCTCCCATCTTCTCATCCCACACCATATCTCAAATATAAATTTTGTCCGAATACTCTATTTCGGATGGACAAAAACACGTTGTTGTTTTCACTTCTAATACAATGCATCCGAAGAAAACCAACCATGTATTTTTTGTCCGTCTGTAACGGTGTAGCCGAAAGGATTTGGTTTTTAAGAAGTAATTGGGGAACTAATATCTCAACTCAAATGATAGGTTAGTTTACTGTCGAGGGATACACCCGGTGCCCTAAAAAAATGTCATTCATAAATGGGAATTATACGTAAAAATAGTTTGTGGAGATAGCATATATACGTACCCAGCATAGTGCTTGGAAGGTAGAGATCCATTGAAGCCTGGAAGGTGGGTTATAAGAGATCCTTTAGGTGCTGAATGTGTCAGCACAAAGGATAGAGAAATGTGAAGCAAGACCAAGTAGAAGTTGTTCATCTTGCTAGTACAAAAGCTTAAATGTATGGAAAGGGAAAAATATAAGCACAAATTCGACCTCAATATAAACTAAACGAAATATTTATTAAGACTATTTTATTGACGAAATATCCTTAGGGATTGACCAAAATTAATTACCAGATCATGTATCACAGGAAAAGTGGAATTTAATTTGTTACTGTTCCATAAAAATAATTCAAACATTTAAGCACAAAAAACAATAAATAAATAAATTTCTTTTAATGAGATATATATTTGGAGAATAAATAAATCAAGTAAAAAAGGAAAAAATATTTATTTAGAATAATGCCCGATATGTTTTCTTGACTAAAATAAATGACCAACACACACAGATATACATGGACTAATTTACACCCACCAAAAGAATAATATAGAGTAAATTAACAACCTACACCTACTTAAAACTATTAAGGAGTAAGTTAGCAACATACTTTCATCATTCCAAACAAATGACCTTGGGTTGTTGTCTTCCATTTTTCTTAGTTTCTTTCAATTGTGTTTTTTTGTCGAACTTCCAATTTTTTTTCTTATACACTACTAAATTTTAATTACTGCAAAAACCAAAAAGTGGAAACCTTTTTTTTTTTAATAATATTCAACGATAGACATTTATAGTTCATAGCCAACTTCCTTGGGTTGTTTTAAGGAGAGACTTGGGTTTTTAGTCAAAACCAAGTGGGTGTAAGTTGGTAATTTACTCCTTAATATGTTTTTGTTGGTGTGTGTGTATATATATTATTTTTTCAGTATTTTAATATAAGGTATATACAAATATTATCCAAAAAAGATTACAAGATATGATATTTTTTAAATAACTAATTATTCGCGAAAATGGTAAACATTGTTTTTCATGTGTGAACCGAGCCAGAAGCTCAATCTCAACACAATAATTTTGGGAGAATTTATTAGATTCTGCAAGCTTAGCTGGTTCAAATCCTTTGCTTTCTGAATGGCATTAACCTTAACTTTGAACCTAGCTGGAAGACTTCTGATAATCTTCTTAACATGGTTAGGAAAAGTTTAGCTTTTATTTAGAACCTGAAGGCCTGATACAAGATTATGAAATCTTGAATACATGGTTTCAATATCTTCGTCTTCCTTCATTCTAAAAAACTCATACTGATGCACCAATTGGTTAGCATTAGCTTCCTTTACCAGTTGATTTCCTTCATAGATAGAGCACAGTGATTCAAATATGGTCTTAGCAGTGGACATGTCAACAATCTTGGTGTACTCTGAGTGAGGCAAAGCTCTCACTAGAATACCACATACTCTGTGATGCGTTATGTAAAAGAATGTTTGGTTTTTACACTTGATATATAATCAGAGGTGTAAACAATTACAAAACAGAGTAAAACTCTTAAGACTTAGAATTTCTAAGATATAGAACTTAGTAAGAAATTCTTAAGTGTTTGTGCGCTATGAATTTTGACAGAGTAAGGGCACTTGTAAAAACTGTAGAGTCTCGTTTTGTTCTTCAAGTCTTCAACTCCTTATATAGACAAGGATGCAAGAGACGTTGGAGAAGTGCGAGCGCATTAAGAGTCTTTGAGAAGCTATCAAATCAAGACGTTGGAATGTTGCCTGATTTGGTTAATACCGTTTGAAAAGACATTTCAAATTCATTGCTGCAAATAGAATTATTTGTTTCATTCCTTTTGTCCTTAAATTTGACTTACACGTGAGTCAGAATAAGACAAACTGTACTTGGTTAGAGGCTGAAAACGACCCTTCTTAGAAGAAAACAAAGCTGACGTGCCTTCTAGGTCCTTGAAGTCTCGATACCACAAAGTGTGGATGACTCAGGGTTTGGGTGACCTAGAGTCCGGGTGACTCAGAGTCTGATGATCCAGAGTCTGGTATTCAGTAGCTTCTGGGTGATTTCTTCACATCTAATCACTTGTTGAATTTTTATTGACCTTTCTTTAGATCTTCTAAATAGTCTTTAGCTTCCCTTGTGCTTCTGATGATCTTATATGTGTCTATGGTCCTGCACACTTAAACATATAATAGCATGTCTAATTGTTCTTCAATACTTTGTTATCATCAAAACTTCAGAGGCACTGTACAAATCCAATATTGTTCCAACAAACCTAATGATAGATTTAATTTTTTTTCCTTTGAGGATATACTGCCTCTTAGAATTTATCTAAGCAAAATTGACGTAGTATATTTTGGAAGTTAGTTTGACAAATATGAGATAGTGTTTAGAGTGAGAGAGTCATTGTACAAAAAAATTGGAAATGTTGTTGCTTGGTTAACTAAGCAGACTTTCATAGACTTATTATCATGTACAAGTTTAATTATTATTATTATTATTATTTGAGAACAATTGACTTAGAGACATCTTAGTCAATATTTCTTAATAATTTTTTTTATATCTTCGTCATTTGTATATCAAGTAGTGTTATTGATTTACAAGGTTACATCCTCTAATTATGTGAAGTCGGATCAAAAGTGATCCTTGCCGATCAACTGGAATAGCCCTTTGGAAGAAATTAATTTGTGACACATCTATGGAAATTAGACATAAGTTAATTAATATTAACAAGTAATGGGAATCCAACCTTTGTGGTTAGAATTTCCATGAAGAATCTTCGTATGAGTTAGAACAAGTCACTTGTTAGATTTTTTAGTACCAAAAATTAATTAATTTTTCGTTTTCGTCCCTTTCGTATGATGTACTTGCTTAAGTACCAGACATTGCATTATTGAAAGAAGTTATAAATTTTGTAATAAATTTCCTATCCCTTATGGGTGGTGTATGATTTGCAGCATGCCCATGAAATCACCTATATGTAAGTGTCAAATGAGACCGTCTATATGAAATTTTGGTAAAATCTTTGGAGTGCTCAGAAGAAGAAAAAACCAGGCATGCACACAACATATTAGCGCACCATAACATCAACACCAAGAACTGTGGGAGTGTGATGTGAGTGGTAAACCTCTAACATATGCCAAATGTCTGTGGTCCATATAATTTGCTAGATCAATTTCACTGTGTGTTTAAGTATATCTTTCTAACACTTGTTCATACAACTTGCTACACTAGTTTGATGCATCATATCCACAATATTAACCTATAAAAATATTTTTCAATTTTCTTTTAAACTTTTGAAATATGTGAAGATTGTTGTAATTTTTGTGTATATTTTAAAATTCTTAAATATATTTTTTGTTCATATTTTTAATTGATAAATATGAAGAAAAAAATTTTTACTAGAAAATTATTACTATTTCACTTGGTATAGCCTCTCTATTTTTCTATTGACTTTGTCCAACTCTACTAAGCCCATTCCTCTCACATTGTAATACTTCTCGAATTCTGCTCTTTACCCATCGCGATTTGTTCGCTCCCAAGTGAAAGGACAATTTTACCCTTACGTGGCTTAACTCACGTAGCGTGAGTTAAGTCACGCAACATAAGTTAACTCACGCTAAGTACTATTTTCAAACAAAACCAAGCAGGCAACCACACATCTCCATTTTTTTAGTTTCCCTCCACCTCCAAAAACCCAAAAAGTGCGTATTTTTGGGTCAAAATATTCGTTCCAAATCATTGCAAATCGTCAGGAAGCAAGTTTCTGCGCTCATCAAACATCAAAGAACAGGTAATGTATCCCCAAAACTCATCCGATTTTCCTGATTTTTGTGCCTGTTACGTCATTTATTTTCAGTAGGTGATAGGGCTTAGCGTGAGTTAAGTTACGCTACTGTGATGCCTAGTTTTTGAATTTTTGCGCCACTTTTTTTACTTGCTTTTCTTGCAGCACAAGTTATTTATTTATTTTTTCTTTGTTATTTTTTTTATTGAATAGACACTGAGTGATATGGTTGAAAATGTGGCGGAGGATGGCGTTGAACCAAAACCGGCCAAAACCAAAGCTTCCGACGTAGGCGTAGGTTCCGGCGTAGCATCCGGCGATGTCAAACGAACCAAAGATGTGAAGTTTAAAGTGAAAATTCCTTTACAAGCTCACATTGTTCACAACCAAGCAAAACCGGTACCTACCGGTAACTTTGAAGAAAAGGCTAAACCGATACCTACCGGTGTTCGTGTTATTGAAGTAAACACCGAGTCATTTTTTACAACAAATGGAAGATGGAGAGATCGAGAAGAATTACTTAATTGGGTTCGTCGACAAGTGGCTAGGGCCGGATTTACTAGTTCTATAGATAAATCTAGTACAATAACGCCATAAATGACGATGCAATGTGAAAGGAGTGGTGAATACAAGCCACCTAAGACGAGGAAGAAATCGAAGCTTGAAGGCACGGGCTCAAGGAAATGTAATTGTCCGTTTAGGTTGAAATGCTTCTTTGAAGAAAAAAAACACAAGATTGGTAGATTGCGATGCAATGTGAGAAAAACACAAGAGGGGGGGTTTAATTGTGTTTACTTTTTCTTCGTTTTCTCCTACTGAAGTCACTGTTCAGAAGCAGATAGAGTTCAGCTTCTGAAGTGATAATCAGAATCTAAATGCAGCAGATAAAATAGAGAGAGAGAGAGAGAGAAGAAAGACACAGATCAATTATACAGGTTCCTTCCACAAACCGGAAGTAGTCCTGTCCCCCTTGCACTTCCAAGGAGAGTTCACTAAAAATGTAATATCAAATTACAACTGCTCAATGCTACAACTAGCAAGAGACTTCAAATTACTCAAGCA